>ERZ1643247.152-NODE-152-length-95598-cov-43.978763_pt1 | contig 95598 bp, 93 predicted proteins | sample MGYA00579264_ERZ1643247 | MGnify/ENA primary metagenome ERZ1643247 (study PRJEB29033, sample SAMEA4952262) | chicken gut metagenome | biome: Broiler Chicken; feature: Gastrointestinal Tract; material: Caecum | place: Ireland | collected 2018 | study: Broiler... | reverse complement strand
TCTGTATGAATTTGTTTGAAGTGGTGAAAGCCAGTATCAACACACAGGAAGCAGCGCAGACGTATGGAATCGATGTCAACCACCATGGCATGGCACTGTGTCCGTTCCATAATGACCGTCATCCGAGCCTGTATGTATCGGATGACCACTACCACTGTTTCGCCTGTGGGGAGCATGGGGATGTGATCGACCTGACCGCCAAACTGTTTGACCTTCGGCTGTATGATGCGGCCCGAAAACTGGCGTCGGACTTTCACCTTGCGCCGGACAAGCCCTTGCCGGAAGCCATTCGCCGGAAAAAGAAACACAAAACCAAAGCACAGCAGCTTCGTGAGAACGAGCAGCTGTGCTTTTCTGTTTTGAACCAGTATCGGCGGTTGCTCCTGGATTGGGAAAGGCAATATGCACCGCAAGCGCCGGAAGATGTGTTGGACGAGCGGTTTGTGGAAGCCTGCCACCGTCTGCCCTGGGCAGAGTATCAGCTGGACATTCTGCTGCAAGGCGATTCCTATGAACGAGGCGAAGTCGTGAGTGAACTAACGGCAAACGGATACATCTGCAAATTACAGACCCGCCTGAGAGAGGAGCGATACCATGAATAACCCTGTTTGGATTGATGATAAGGGGAAAATCGTCGAACCGGAATACTGCCGGGATTTCCTGTCCCAGCATCCCATGCGCTGCATCAACGACCGCTTTTATACGGTGGATGGACCGTTGCCGGATGAGAGCAAATTGAAGCGGACAATTTATGAGGAAATCTCGCCCTGGCTTCATGCCAAGGTTGCACAGACGGTGGAGCAGATAATCAAAGCGTTGAAGCTGGCGGCATACACAGACCCGTTGCCCCTGCAATGTGACCGCATCCATGTGGCTAATGGCACTTATTTTCTGGACGGTACATTCACAGAGGAAAAAGAATACTGCAACAACCGCCTGTCGGTGCCTTATCGGGCAGATGCTCCTGCACCGGAACACTGGCTGCGCTTCCTTTCGGAATTGTTGGAGCCGGAGGATATTCCCGCCTTGCAGGAGTATCTGGGCTACTGTCTAATTCCCTCCACCAAGGGCCAGAAAATGCTCATGCTGATCGGCAAGGGCGGCGAGGGCAAAAGCCGGATCGGTGTGGTGATGAACGCCATTTTCGGGCTAAACATGAACACCACTTCCATCCAAAAGGTAGAAAACAACCGTTTCGCCAGAGCCGACTTGGAGGGCAAGCTGCTCATGGTGGACGATGATCTGGACATGAACGCCTTGACCAAAACCAACTATGTAAAATCCATCGTGACAGCAGAACTGCGGATGGATTTGGAACGGAAGAAAGAACAGAGCTATCAGGGGCAGCTGTATGTGCGTTTTCTCTGCTTCGGCAACGGGGCATTGACTGCACTTCACGACCGCAGCGACGGTTTCTTTCGCCGCCAAATCATTCTGACCACCAAGGACAAGCCTGCGGATCGGTTCGATGACCCGTTTCTTGCCGAGAAACTGATTGCCGAAAAAGAGGGGATCTTTCTCTGGATGCTGGAGGGATTGCGGCGGCTGATCGCCAATCACTACCACTTCACCATCAGCCAGAGAGCCAAGGACAATATCTCTTCCGCTGTTCGGGATGCCAATAACATTCTGGACTTTCTCGATTCTGAGGGTTATGTGGCATTCAAGGCCGATTATGAAGCCAGCACCAAAAATCTGTATGCAGCCTATAAGCGGTGGTGTGAGGACAACGCAGAAAACCCACTGTCCCCAAAGAGCTTCGCAAACCAGCTTAGCCAAAATGCTGAACGCTACCATTTGGAGCCGGTCAATAACCTGCACATCGGCGGTGGAAAACGGTGCCGGGGATACATGGGCATTTATGTCCTGCTCTCGCCTATGGAGTTGTAATGAAACTTCAAAACCTTCTGTTCGTGCGTTCATGCGTTCCTGATCGGGTGCAGCCTGTGGAACGAAGGAACGCACGAACGCAAAAAATCCAAGTTCATTTTTTATTGTTCGGCTCAGAGGGCGCTCTAAAATCCGCACTTCCCAATCAATGGTTGTGCAAACAGTGAAAAACACTACCATAAGCAGAACACAAATCATTATTCGGTGATTTACAGAATGGTGATGGTGGTATGCGGGAAGGTGGCTATTTTCACGGTTTCGCTTGCAAGCCCACCTAATGGCAAAGTCGATGGGGTGCTGTTGCGGACAGTTCTTAACAAACGCAGTTCTGAGCGATTTTTGAGAAGTAATTAAGATTAACTGTGCCGTGCAGCGTGTGTTCTCCACGGCAAACTAACTTTACGAAAGAATGAGGTATTTTTTATGAAATCGAATTTGCGAAATGAAGTCAAGTCGTACATTGTGCGTTCCGGCTACACGATGCAGGAAGTCGTTGACCGGCTTTCCGAGGATTACGGCTGGAGCGACAGCGTTTCAAACCTGTCCAACAAGCTCCAGCGGGAGTCTCTGCGGTATGTAGAGGCGGTACAGCTTGCCGATGCCCTTGGCTATGACCTCGTATGGCAGAAGCGGAGGGACAAATGATGTCTGCCGTTCCTGCGGCCCGTCTCTCTCGTCCCCATAGCAATAACGCAGTATTGCTATGGACAGGCGGCGAAAACATTCGATTTTTCGCTGCCGCCGGATGGCTGATGTTTCGCAAAACATCGGCTGTCCGGGCTGAACAACAGGAAGCGATGCAGACGGTTTCCGGGCAGTTCAGCAGCGGTCATCGCAATGACCGCAATTCCCCCTCGGAGAGCCCACGGCACTTTGCAGCCCTTCGGGATGAAAGTGTCATAGTGGGTTATTACACTTCCCGCAGGAAGTGCATCCCCGTCCCCCAGCCGTCTGCCGCACAACAGAAAGGAGCTGATTTGTATGGCCAGAAACGACGGAATCGACCGCACCTTTGCCCGTAACCAGGACTTGCCCACCCTTGATGATGTGGCGAAGGTGCAGGAGCATAACGAACGGGAAAAGGACAGCTACTCCAACCAGGATATTGATACCACCCAGACCTACCGGAATATCCACTTCAAAGCTCCCACCGACAGCTATACCGCTATGTTCGATCAGATGATTGCTGATGGGATTATCTCCACCCGTGGCCTGAAAGCCTATGCGGTGAAATACGGGGAACTGATTTTTGATGTGAACTCCGCCTATTTCCACAATCACGGCGGCTACGAATATGCCAAGCAATTCTACACCGACGCATACAAAGCTGCCGTAGAGATCGTGGGCGGTGAGCAGTATATCCTCTCTGCCGTCATGCACGCCGATGAACGCAACCGGGCTATGTCGGAAGCTCTGGGGCAGGATGTGTATCACTACCACCTTCATGTGGTCTATGTCCCGGTGGTGGAAAAACAGATTCTCTGGTCGAAGCGGTGCAAGGATAAGTCCCTTGTAGGTACAGTCAAGGAGACCATTATGCAGGTCAGCCGCAGTAAAAAGTGGGAATCCAAAGTTGCTCTGGATGAACAGGGCAATCCGCTTCTGACCTCCAAGGGCAAGAAAGTTCTGCGGACATCGTACAGTGTCCTGCAAGACGATTTCTTCAACTATATGAAAGCTGCCGGATATACCGATGTGGAGCGTGGAGAGCGTGGCAGCACTGAAGAACATCTGACTGTGACCCAGTTCAAGGTGGCACAGGAGCAGCAGCGGCTGGAAGATGTGACCGCCCAAATCGCTCAGACAGAACAGGCGCTGGACACCGCACAGGCTGCCGTTGAGAAAAAGCAGAAGGAGCTGCAATCCCTGCAAAAGCAGACCAAAGAACAGCGCACTGCCGCCCTGACCGTACAGGAAATCCGCTCCATGGGGAAAAAGACGATCACCGGCAATATCACTCTGACCCCATCCGAGTGCAGTACGCTCAAGGATTATGCGGTCAATGGGATTCTTGCCAAGGCGGAAAACAGCCGCTTGGAAGCAAAACTGCAAAGCGCACAAAAAAGTGCCGCTGTCTGGAAACAGCGATATAAGTCGCTGAAAGAACAGGCACGGCCTTATCTGGAAGCTGTCAAGCTCGCACCCGAAAAGGTGCGGGCTTTTCTTAACGCTATTTTGACCCGGACCCGACAAACAAGGCAGCACGATCAACCTTCCCGCCGCAAGTCGCAAGATATGGAACTTTAACAGAAAGGAATTTTTGCTTATGACCAATCTGACAACAAAACTCAATAAGCTGGTGCTCGATGATTCTCCTTCGAAAAAACTGATTAACGCTTGTGCCGAAATCGATATTGAATCCTGCTTTGACCCGATTTTTGAACCGCCGATTGATTTTCTGGAAGAATGCCGGAAACGCTGGGAAAACCGGATGAATCCGTTCACCGGTACGGTGGAACGGAAAATCGGAAATACCTGGTATCTGCTGGAGACTGTATGTGACGGAAATGAGCCGCTTACCCACAAGGTAAAACGGCTCATTTTCTCGGATAAGGAGGCGCTTTGTTCATGACACAGACTCAAATTCATGCTACAATATCACCATGCACACCGATTCTGTCAGCTGACCCAACCGTAAAGGAGGACGCTATGTTGGATCAGCAGAAAATCACCATCCTGTACTGCCGCCTCAGCAATGAGGATGCGCTGGATGGAGAATCAAATTCGATACAGAATCAAAAAGAGTTTTTAACCCGGTACGCAGCCGAGCATGGCTACACCAACCTGAAAATTCTGGTGGATGACGGATATACGGGAACCAATTTTGACCGCCCTGGCGTACAGGAAGGCTTTGCACTGGTTAAGCAGGGACTTGTCGGTTGCTGGCTGGTCAAGGATCTCAGCAGGTTTGGCCGAGATTACCTGACCGTTGGGCAGTACACGGACATCATTTTCCCCAGCTACGATGTGCGTTTTATCGCCGTCAATGATGGTGTGGACAGTGAACGGGGCGACAGCGATGGCTTTGCCGCTATCCGTAATTTGTTCAACGAATGGTATCCACGGGACACCAGTAAGAAAGTCCGGGTCGTATTCCGTCAGAAAGGCACCAGCGGAAAGCATCTGGGAAAACCGCCCTATGGCTATCGCACTGATCCCGCCGATAAAGACCATTGGATCATTGACGAGGATGCCGCCCCAGTAGTCAAGCGCATCTTTGACTTGGCTATTGACGGCAAGGGGCCGGAACAGATTGCCCGTATACTGGAGAAGGATAAGGTGTTGACTACCAAGGCGCTGTATGCCAAACAGTCGGAAAACCATCCTGACCCGAAAAAGCGGAAGAAGATGCCGGAGCGCCCTTATCATTGGATTGGTCAATCGGTTGCGGGTATTCTGGAACGGATGGAGTACACCGGCTGTACCTGCAATTTCAAGACCTATTCCAAGTCCTATAAGCTGAAGAAGCGGATTCCCAATGCCATCGAAGATATGTGTATCTTCCCTGATACGCAGGAAGCAATCGTTTCTCAGGCTCAGTGGGACAGGGTGCAGGAGCTGCGAAAAAACAAACGCCGTCCCACAAAAGCCCAGCGGCAGGGATTGTTTTCCGGGCTTCTGTTCTGTCCTGATTGCGGGAATAAGTTGCACTTTGCTACCTGCAAGAGCTTTGACGGCAAGCAAGACCATTATGTATGCTCCAGCTACAAAAGCGGCCGAGGCACCTGTTCTGCCCACTATATCCGGGAAGATGTACTGCGGGAGCTGGTGTTGGAACGCATCCGTGCGGTCAATGCCTATATCCGGCAGGACGTGGAGGGGTTTCAGGAGGAGTGGCTGCAATGCCGCCGCTCCGATCAGGAACGCAACATCCGTGAAAATCGGAAGCGAGTGGAGCAGGCCAAGAAACGGCTGGCTGACTTGGATGTTCTTCTGTCCCGACTTTATGAGGATTTTGTCCTGGGCGATCTGAGTAAGGAGCGGTATAAGAAAATGACCGCCGATTACGAGGCAGAGCAGGAGCGGTTAAAACTCGAAATTGAAGTGACGGAAGAATGGCTGGAAACGCAGGAAACCATGAGTGCAGATGTGGATGCCTTTGTCGCTCTGACCCAGAAGTATGTGGATGTGCCGGAATTGACACCTACGATAGTCAATGAGTATATCAAGAAGATTGAGGTGTTTGCGCCGGACAAATCCAGCGGCAAGCGGGTACAGAAGGTAAAAATCTATTTCAACTTCGTGGATGACGTAGAGATTCCTGTGATTTCCGAGCCTGTTGTTGCGAAATCTACCCCTGGACGCAGAAAAACGGCGTGACCATTACGGTCACACCGTTCTCTGCCCCTCGCAAAGCTAAATAGTACCTTATCACTATTACGCCTTGGGCCGGGGGTATTTTTGCAGTCTGCCGTTTTCGCCGCGCCGCAAACGGTGTCGCCGTCGTCGGCGCACTGCGCCCGCAGGCGCGTTTCGAAGGCCAACCGGGCCGCAGGCCCGGCTCTTGGGCCGGAGATGTCCGCCGACGGCGACGGCTTTTGAATTTGTCCAACCGGGCCGGAGATTGTCCGCCGACGGCGACGGTTTTTGAGTTTGTCGGGCTTTGCCCGGCGGGTCAGGCGGGCAGGTCCACCGTGAAGGTGGCCCCGCCGCCCGGCGTGTCCGCCAGGGTGAGGGCCGCGCCGAGCCCCCGGGCCAGTTCCCGGGCGACGCTGAGCCCCAGGCCGAAATTCTCCTTGCGGGTGCGGCTGGCGTCGGCGCGGAAAAACCGGTCGAAGACCTGCTCCTTCCGGTCGTCGGGGATGCCGGGCCCGTGGTCGATGACCCGCAGCCGCAGCCGGCCGGGGGCGGGCTGCAGGGTCAGTTCCACCGGCGTGCCCGGCGGGGTGTGGTCCAGGGCGTTCTGCAGCAGGATGGTCAGCAGCTGGGTCAGCCGGCCGCCGTCGGTGACCAGCGGGGGCAGCGGGGCTTCGGGCAGCTGCAGGGTCAGCCGGCGGCCCTGGGCCCGGGCCAGCAGGTAAAACTGCTCGTACACCTCAATGCAGAGGGTGTCCGCCGCCACCGGGCCGGGGCGGACGGTCAGCGCACCGGCGTCCCCGGCGGCCAGCAGCTGCAGGTCGCCGGTCAGCCGGGCCAGGCGGTCGGCCTCCCGCTGGGCGGTGTGCAGAAAGCCGCGGCGCTGGGCTTCGGGCAGGGCGGGGTCCTCGGCGGCGGCAAGGCTCGCCTTGATGACCGCCAGCGGGCTGCGCAGCTCATGCCCGGCCGCCGCCACAAACTCGTTCTGCCGCTGCCAGGCCCGGCGGGTGGGGGCCAGCATCCGGCCCGCCCCCAGCCAGCTCACCGCCGCCAGCCCGGCCAGCCCCGCCAGCCACAGCCCGCCGTAGCCCAGCAGGGTCAGCCGCCAGCCGGGGCCGGCCGGCGCCAGCGGCTGCAGGGCGGTCAGCCGCAGCGCCCCGCCGCCCCGGGGCAGCACCGCCGTGAGCCCCCGCCAGCGGGCGCCGCCGGGTTCGGTCACGGTGTAGTCCACCTGGCGGGGCTCCTCGCCGGCCGGGGCGTCCGGGTCCAGCCCGGCGGCCAGCGCCGCCCCCTCGGCCTGGTCCAGCAGGGCGGCCAGGTCGGCGTCCTGCCGCTGCCGCACCGAAAAATGCACCGGCCGGCCCCCGTCGGTCAGGTCCAGCACCCCGCCCAGCTCCAGCTGCCGGGCGGCCAGCCAGCCGTCGGTGACCAGGTCGGCCACGGCCAGCTGGTCGCAGAGGGCGGCGAACCGGCTGCGGAAGACCAGGTCGGACGCCCGGGTCTGCTGCTGCCAGCTCAGCCACAGCCCGGCGGCCGCCACCAGCGTCAGCACCAGCGCCGACAGCAGCGCCAGCAGCAGGGCCAGCCGGCGGCGCAGCGCCCTCAGCACGGGGGTACCTCCAGCCGGTAGCCGCTGCCCCGCACCGTCACCACCCGGGCGGCGCTGCCCACCGCCCGCAGCCGCCGCCGCACAAAGTGGATGTAGCAGTCCAGGTTGGCATCCTCCACCTCGGCCAGCGGACCCCAGACCCGGGCCAGCAGCGCCGCCCGGGGCTGCAGCCGGCCGGGGGCCCGGAGCAGGGCTTCCAGCAAGGCGCACTCCTTGCGGGAAAGCTCGGCCGCCCCCGCCGGCCCGGTCAGGGTCAGTTCGGCGGGGTCCAGCCGCAGGTCCCCGGCCTGCAGCACCGCCCCGCCGACGCTGCGCCGCAGCAGCGCCCGCAGCCGGGCCTGCAGCACGGCGGTGTCAAAGGGTTTGGGCAGGTAGTCGTCGGCGCCGGCGTCCAGGCCGTCCACCACCTCGCCGGGGCCGGCCAGCGCCGTGAGCAGCAGCACCGGCGTGGTCACCCCCTTGGCCCGGGCCGCCCGCAGCAGGGTCACCCCGTCCAGCCCCGGCAGCATCCGGTCCAGGATGCACAGGTCATACCCGCCGCTGGCCAGCAGCGTCAGACCTTCCGGCCCGGTGTGGCACACCTCCAGCCTGCCGAAGTCACCCAGCGCCGGGGCCAGCGCCGCGCACAGGGCCGTGTCGTCCTCGATCAGCAGCAGCCGCATATCCACCCAACCTTTCGCGCCCATCCTTTTCATTTTCTTCTATTATACCACCGTTCCCTTGAAAAAGCCTTGAAAAAATTCCCCGCCCTTTCAAGGACAAATCAAGACGGATGCGGTACAATCAAGACAGAAAAGCGAAAAGGAGGGCACCAAGATGAAACGCAACGCCATAACCGCCGCCGGGCTGGCCGGGGTGATGCTGCTGGGGCTGGCGGGCTGCGCCGCCCCGGCGGCCGAAACGCCGCCCGCCGCTTCGGCCGCCACCCCCGAGAGCGCCGAGGCCCAGGCCGCCGCCCAGGTGCTGGGCGGCCATTGGGAGGAACAGGCCATCGACATGACCGGGAAGGATCTGGTCAGCTCCTTCCTCTGCGGGGCGGACGGCACCGTCCAGATCTACCTGCAGGACTGGGAGACCGGCGAGACCACCCGGCAGATTTCCCGGGACAACGGCGCCACCTGGACCGAGGAGGCCCTGCCCGCCTGGATGGACCAGGTGATCGAGGGGGAGGGCTGGGAACTGTCCTACCTGGACAGCACGCCGGACGGGCGGTGGACGCTGGTCTGGACGCTGCTGGAAGGGCAGACGCCGGAACAGAACCAGGGCCGGCAGTGGATCGTGGACCCGCAGGGCACGGTGACGCCGCTGGACATCGGCGCCCTGTTTGCAGGGGCGGACTGGGCGGTGATGCCCGCCTTCCTGGACAACGAGACGCTGGCCCTGCTGCCGATCCAGCGCAGCGCCGACATGGAGGCGGACTGCTACCGCTGGCAGATGACGGCCCTGAACCTGACCGACAGGAGCTGCCGGACCCTACCGGGGGTGAGTGACTGCAGCACGACCTATTATGAAGAAGATCCGCCGGGCAGCGGCAACTGGGTGGGGCCGACCGGCGGGATGGTCGCCTACACCGGCACGGCGGGGCGGTATGTCTACTTCGCCGGCATGGAGGAGGGCGCCCAGCTGCGGGTGGTGGACCCGGAGACCGGCAGCAGCGAGGTCTGGCTGGAGGAACTGCCCGGCAACCGGCCCGCCGCTTTGTGTGCCGACGCCGACGGCAACCTCTATTACCTGACGGTGGAGGGCATCTACCGGCTGGCCGCCGGCGGCACCCTGCCCGAACTGGTGATGGACGGCGCCGGCACCCACACCCGGGAGATCGCCAGCCTGGAGCTGAACTCCCCCTTTGAGGTCGGGATCGGCTCGGTGGCGATGGACCGCACGGCGGACGGCAGCTTCCTGGTCATGCGGGTGCGCCGCGACGCCCAGACGCTGTACCGGTACAGCTGGGTGGAGGGCTGACGGCTGCGGCCCGGGAACGACACGGGTTTTCGGAAGAACTTTTGAGGCGGAAGGTCCCGCCCCGGCGCAGCGCGCCGGGGCGGGACCTTTTTTGCGGATTTTTTGCGCAGCGGCGCGAAAACGGGGAGAGGGGAGGAACGGACGGGCAAAAAAGTTTGCCTGCCTTGCCAAAAAATGCGGGGCTGCCGCGTTGTAATAGACAGAGGGACTCGGCCCCCGATCAAGGATGGACAAGGAGGGTGTGGACGATGAAAGTTCTGCTGACCACCGACTGGTATACCCCGGCCGTGAACGGGGTGGTGACCTCGGTGCTGGCGCTGCGCCGCCAGCTGCAGCGCCAGGGGCATGAGGTGCGGGTGCTGACGCTGGCCGCCGGCCTGCACAGCCACCAGGGCGACGGGGTCTGGGCGCTGGGGTCGGTGAACGCCGGGCTGATCTACCCGGGCGCCCGGCTGCGCACCCCCGACGCCGCCGCGGCCCTGCAGGCGCTGATTGCCTGGGGACCGGACGTGGTCCACTCCCAATGCGAATTCAGCACCTTTGCGCTGGCGCGGCGGATCGCCCGGGCGGTCGGCGCACCGCTGGTCCATACATACCACACGGTGTACGAGGACTACACCCACTATTTCTCCCCCAGCCGCCGCTGGGGCCGGGCGCTGGTGCGGGGGTTCACCCGGCACATCGCGGCCCGGTGCGACACCATCGTGGCCCCCACCGCCAAGGTGGCCCGTCTGCTGGAAGGCTACGGCGTGGCCTGCCCGGTCTGCACCCTGCCCACCGGCATCGACACCGCCCGGTTCGCGGCGGCGGACCCGGCCCGGGCCGCGGCCCTCAGGGCCCGGCTGGGGCTGCCGGCCGACCGGCCGGTGCTGCTGTTTCTGGGGCGGCTGGCCCGGGAAAAGAACCTGGATGAACTGCTGGACCTGATGGCCCGGCTGACCGCCGACGGCACCCCGGCCACCCTGCTGGTGGTGGGCGACGGCCCCGACCGCCCGCGGGTGCAGGCCCTGGCCGCCGGGCTGCCGGTGGTGTTTGCCGGCATGGCCGACCCCGCCGACGTACCGCTGTACTATGCGGCGGCGGACCTGTTCCTGAGCGCTTCCACCAGCGAGACCCAGGGCCTTACCTATCTGGAAGCCCTGGCCGCCGGGCTGCCCGCCGTCTGCCGGGCCGACCCCTGCCTGGACGGGGTGGTGGAAAACGGCCGCAACGGCTGGCAGTACCGCACCCCCGCCGAGCTGGAAACCGCGGTGCGGGCGCTACTGGCCGACCCGGCCGCCCGCCGGGCCATGGGGCAGCGGGCCGCCGCCGGGGCCGGCGCCTTCAGCGAGGAAGCCTTCGGCCGCGGCGCCGAGGCGCTCTACCGCCGGCTGATCGAACAAACCCATAACCGGGCGGCTTGCCCCGCCGAAAGGAGGGACCCACTGTGGATTCTATAAGGAGTACCCCGATGCAATGGCTGCGCAAAGCGAAACAGGCCCTGGCGGCCCTGGTGAAAAACCCGTTCCAGCTGATCTCGGTGCTGGGGCTGGCGTTCTGCCTGGCGGCGGGGGTGTGGATGTGGCGCCGCGGGCTGCTGACCTCCCGCGCAGCGCTGCAGGCTTTCCTGGCGCCCTTCGGGCCCTGGGCGGCGGCGCTGTTCGTGGCCTTCCAGGCCGTGCAGGTGGTGGTGCCCATCCTGCCCGGCGGGCTGGGCTGCCTGGCCGGGGTGGTGCTGTTCGGGCCCTGGTGGGGGTTCGTGTACAACTATGCGGGCATCTGCCTGGGGTCGCTGGCGGCCTTTGCCATCGCCCGCAGCTGCGGCCGGCCGCTGCTGTACAAAATGTTCCCCCGGCCGATGATCGACAAATACGACCGCTGGACCGGCGAGGGCGGCCGCTTCGCCCGCTGGTTCGCCCTGCTGATCTTCCTGCCGGTGGCGCCGGACGACTACCTCTGTTTCCTGGCCGGCACCACCACCATCCGCTGGCAGCTGTATACCGCCATCATCCTGCTGTGCAAGCCCTTCGCCATTGCGGCTTACAGCCTGGGGCTGACGGTGCTGTTCCAGCAGGTGCTGGGGATCTGGGCCTGAAAGACAAAGGAGGCTACGGATGCGTGTTCATTTGTATACCGGTTCGCTGGAATTGGTGCGCCGCAGCGGCGTAGGCCAGGCGGTGGCCCACCAGCGGGCCATGCTGGAAAGCGCCGGGGTCGAGGTGGTGGAAAGCTGGGCGCTGCCCGCCGACGCCGTTCACATCAACACCGTGCTGCCCGACGCGCCGCTGGCCGCCTGGCGGGCCCGGCTGCGGGGCGAGCGGGTGGTGGTGTACGGCCATTCCACCATGGAGGATTTCCGCAATTCCTTTGTGGGGTCCAACCGGCTGGCGCCGCTGTTCAAACAGTGGCTGCGGCTGTGCTACAACCGGGGGGACGTGGTGCTCACCCCCACCCCCTATGCCCGCAATATCCTGGACGGCTACGGCCTGCGCCCGCCGGTGCAGGTGCTGACCAACGGGGTGGACACCGACTTCTTTGCCCCGGACCCGGCCCGGCGGGCGGAGTTCCGCCGCCGGTACGGCCTCGGGGACGGGGAGAAGGCGGTGGTCAGCGCCGGGCATTTCATGCAGCGCAAGGGGATCCTGAGCTTTATCCGGCTGGCCCGGGCGCTGCCGGCGGTGCGGTTTTTCTGGTTCGGCTACACCCAGCCCGCCCTGGTGCCCGCCGACATCCGCCAGGCCATGGCCGAAGCCCCGGCCAACCTGACCTTCCCGGGGTTCGTGAGCCAGGCCGAACTGAGGGACGCCTACTGCGGCGCCGACCTGTTCTGCTTCTGCAGCCATGAGGAGACCGAGGGCATCGTGGTGCTGGAGGCCCTGGGCTGCGGCGTGCCGGTGCTGGTGCGGGACATCCCGGTGTATGAAGGCTGGCTGACCCACGGCGAAACCGTCTACAAGGCCCGGAGCGAAGCCGACTGGCCGGCGCTGGCCGCCGGCATCCTGGACGGCACCCTGCCCGACCTGACCGCCGCCGGCCGCCGGGTGGCCGAAGCCCGCAGCCTGACCCGCCTGGGCCGCCAGCTCTGCGAGGTGTACCGCCGCCTGGACCGCGCCGCGCCGCACCCCCGCCCCGCGCCGCTGCGGGCGAGGTGAGGGGAGGAATGAGCCCGCCCCCGCCGGGAAAGCCACAGGGCTTCCCGGCGGGGGCGGGCATTGTTTTGTTGGGCGCTTGCTTGCGGCGGGCGCTTTTTTTGGCGGCCGGCGGGCTCAGACCCAGCGGCCGAAGCGGTAGCGGGGCTCGATGGGTTCGCCGGGGTCGAGGTCCTGGCCGAGAAACACCTGGATGCCGTTGCGGCGGAAGCGGGCGGCGGTGTCGCCGGGCAGGGCGGCATAGCCTTCCCGCAGGTTGACGGTGCGGTGTTCCAGGTTGTGGGCGTCGGTGGCCAGCAGGTGGACCAGGTTCCACTTGATGTAGCGGGCCATCACCTTGGGCGAATGGCCGCCGCGGATCAGCCCGGCGGCGTTGATCTGGGCCAGGGCGCCGCCGGACACCCACCGGTAGAGCAGGGTGGGGTCCTCGGTCACATAGGGGTAACGCTCCACATGGGCGAGGATGGGGGTGCAGCCCTGCTGCTGCACCGCGAACAGCGTTTCCTCAATGCCGCTGGGGTGGTGGGTCACCGGCAGCTCGATGAGCAGGTAGGGGGTGCCCGAAAAGCAGAGCGGGCGCAGGTCCATCGTGGCCAGCGCCGGGGTGAAGTAGACCTCCGCCCCGACCTTGGCGGCCAGCGGCAGGCCCGCCTGGCGCATCGCCTCGGCCGTCTGGCGGAAGGCCGCCCGGCGGCGCTCGGCAAACTTTTCCAGGCTGATGCGCTCGTAATAAAAATGGGGGGTGAACATCACCCCGGCGGCGCCGTCCGCCACCTCCCGCCGCAGCAGCTCCATCGTCATGGCCAGGTCCTTGGAGCCGTCGTCAATGCCCGGCAGAATGTGGCAGTGCAGATCCACCAGTTCCTGTTTCATGGCCCTTCTTCCCCGTCCTCGGCCTGTGCGCTGTCGTCGTGCTTGTAATAATCGTAGGAGTAGGAGTAGTAGTACCCGTCCTTGTGGCCGGCGCGCTTGGCGTCGTAGCCGTTGAGCACCACGCCCAGGATGTGGGCGTGGACCGCCTCCAGGTTCTTTTTGGAGAGCTGGGCGCCCTGGGTGGTGGTGACCCCGGGGCGCACCACCAGGATCGCCCCGTCGGCAAAGCGGCACATGACCGCCGCGTCGGTGACCACCGACACCGGCGGGGTGTCCACGATCACATAATCATAGTATTCCCGCAGGCCCTTGAAGAGCGCCTCCACCGCCGGGGTGGCCAGCATCTCGCTGGGGTTGGGGGGCAGCGGGCCCACCGGCAGCAGGGTGAACTGGACGTTCTTGAACCGGACCAGCGCGTCGGCCAGCGTGCACTGGTTGGCCACCACGTTGGAGATGCCCGGCCGGTTGCGGTTCAGGTGCAGGTAGCGGGACAGCGAGCCTTTGCGCAGATCGCCGTCCACCAGCACCACCTTTTTGCCGCCGGCGGCCATGGTGGTGGCCAGGTTGATGGCCACGTTGCTCTTGCCTTCCTCCGGCACGGAAGAGGTGATCAGGATGACCTTGCACCCCGAGGAGGCGGACAGAAATTCCAGGTTGGTGCGCAGGCTCTTGTACGCTTCCACAAACTGGAAGGGTGCGTCCGGGCCGACCATCAACAGTTTGCGGTGGGATTTCCCACCCTTTTTCGCCTTGGCCATTACCGTTTGCCTCCGTTCTCATAGTTGGGGATCACGCCGATCACCGTCAGGCCCAGATGCTTGGTCACATCGTCCTCGGTGTTGATCTTGTTGTCCAGCAGCACCCGCAGGAACAGGATGCCCACGCAGGCCACCAGCCCCAGCACGCCGGCAATGGCGGTGTTGCGGGGAATGTTGGGGGAGACCGGGTCCGGGTCCACGCTGGCGGCCGAGATCACCTTGACCGAGCCGGCTTCCACCGCGGTCAGGATCGCGTCCGGCGCCACCTGGGTGATCTGCTCGCAGACCTGGCGGGCTCCGTCCGGGTTCGGGTCGGTGACGGTGATCTCCATGACCTGGGTCTCATCCACCGCCGAGACCTCCACCTTGGAGGCCAGGGTCTCATAGGTCATGTTCAGGCCCAGGTTGGCGATCACCTGGTTGAGCACCGTGTCGCTCTTGACGATGATGCTGTAGGTGGATACCAGGCGGCTGGCCGAGGTGAGCTGATCGCTGGTCACGTTGGCGGAAGTGTCCTGCCGGGTGTTGACGATCATCAGGGCGCTGGCCTGGTACTGGGGCGTGAGCACGAAGCTCGACACAAGGAACCCGGCCAGCGCTGCCAGCACGGTGGTCAGCAGCAGGGCCAGGATGTGCTGGCGAAGTACGCCCAACAACTCCAGCAGGTCTATGGTCTCGTAATCCTGGTTCTCTTCCATCTTTCAGTTGTTCCCCCCACGGTCTCGTTGTGGCCGCCGGCGGATGACCGGCGGCATGGCAAAGTAAATTATAGCACAACCAGGACGGTTTTCCAAATTTATTTTGGGGCTTTGCCGGGTTCCTGATAAAATTTGGCGGTTTGCACAATAAATCCCCGGGGCGGTGGGGGCTTTTGCGCTGTGAGCCCCTTGGCCGCCGGATTTGGTTTTTTGCCCGCCAGATGGTATAATGGCACAAGAAAGGAGGCAGTGCGGATGGTGGAACTGACCATGCTGGGCTGCGGCGGCACCCAGCCGCTGCCCGGCCGGGCGCTGGCCGCCCTGTGGCTGCAGGTGGCGGGCAGCGGGCTGCTGTTCGACTGCGGCGAGGGCACCCAGGCCGCCGCCCGGCGCTGGGGGTGCAGCCTGTACAAGCTGGATGCCATCCTGCTGACCCACTACCACGGGGACCACATCTTCGGCCTGCCGGGGCTGCTGCAGACCCAGGGGGCGCTGGGGCGCACCGCGCCGGTGACCGTCGCCGGCCCGCCGGGGCTGCGGGCCCTGCTGGAACTGGTGCTGCAGCTCACCGGCCCGCTGCCCTTCGCCCTGCACCCGGTGGAACTGGCGGACTGCCGCGGCCGCTTCCCGGTGCCGGGGGGCGAGGTGGAAGCCTTCCCCTGCCGGCACCGGGTGGCCTGCTGCGGCTATGCCTTCACCCTGCCCCGGGCCGGCCGGTTCGACCCCGACCGGGCCCGGGCCGCCGGCATCCCGCTGACCTGCTGGCGCACGCTGCAGGCCGGGCAGCCGGTGGACGGCTTCACCCCCGAGATGGTGATGGGCCCGCCCCGGCGGGGCATCCGGGTGGTGTATGCCACCGACACCGCCCCCTGCCCGGCGCTGCGCCGGGCCGCCGCCGGGGCCGACCTGCTGGTGATGGACGCCACCTACGCCGACGACGCCGACGCCCCCAAGGCCAGACAGTACGGCCACGCCACCTGCCGCCAGGCCGGGGCGCTGGCCGCCGCCGCCGGGGCGCGCCGGCTCTGGCTGACCCATTACAGCGCCGCCGTCACCGACCCGGGCCCCGGGCTGGCCGCCGCGGCCGCCGCCTTCCCCGGGGCCGAGGCGGGGGCGGACGGCAAGCGGGCCACCCTCCGGTTTGGGGAATAAGCCTCGCCAAGCCCCCTGACGGCGGCCGCCCGCGCCCGGCCGCCACAGACCACCCGACAAAAGGACTGCCATGAAACGAACCACCCGCAACAACCTGATCTTCCTGCTGGCGGTGGGGGCGGTGATCGCCGCCCTCTGGCTGGCCGGCCGGGCCGTGCCCCGCCGGACCGGGGCCGTCGCCCTGGTACAGTACGGCGACGCCGGCGCCGAACAGCGCATCCCGCTGGCGGAGGACGGGGTCTACCAGATCGACACCGGCTACTACACCATCCACCTGCAGGTGGAGGACGGGGGCATCCGCTTTGTGGACAGCCCCTGCCCCGACCATCTGTGCGAGGGCTTCGGGGTGCTGCGCCGGGCCGGCGACTGGGCCGCCTGCCTGCCCGCCCGGGCCAGCGTGACCATCCTGGAGGAATGACCCACTTTATTTTGGAAAGGAACTGCCATGAACCCGACTTTCAAGCAAGTGACCAAGACCCGTTATGTGCAGCAGGTTGCCGCACTGGCACAGGAGATCTTTGTGCAGCATTACAAAAAGCTCACCCCCAAGGTGGCGGCGGCCCTGGCCGAGCGCTACCAGAGCGACATCGAGACCGACGAACAGATCCACTCGGGGAAGGTCAACTACTTCCTTGTCTGCCTGGGCAGCGAGCCGGTGGGCTACTTTGCGCTGGACCTGGGCCCGGCGGGGGCGCTCTGCCTGCGGCGGCTCTTCCTGAAAGAGAGCGCCCGGGGGCGGGGCATCGGGCGGAGCATTGTGGCCTACGCCCAGAAACTGGCCGAGGGGGACGGCCGCAGCCGGCTGTACCTGAAGGTCTGGGCCAGGGACCTGCAGGCCGAGGCGTTCTGCAAGAAGTGCCGCTTCCGCAAGGCCGGCACCGCCCCGGCCGAGCTGCTGGACGGGGTGACGCTGGAGCTGGCCACCTGGGAAAAACTGTGGCGATGAGCGGCGCCGGCCGTAAGGAAAGGAGGGGACGGCGGTGAGGCTGCTGCATCTGGCTGACCTTCACCTGGGAAAACGGGTGAACGGGTTTGATTTCCTGCCCGACCAGCGGGCGGTGCTGGAACAGGTGCTGGCGCTGTGCGCCGAACACCGGGTCGGCGCGGTGGCGCTGGCCGGCGATTTGTACGACGCGCCGGTGCCGCCGGCCGCCGCCGTGCTCACGCTGGACTGGTTTTTGAGCGAGCTGGCCGGCCGGGGGGTGGCGGTGCTGGCGGTGTCCGGCAACCACGACAGCGCCGAGCGGCTGGACTACGCCGCCGGGCTGCTGGCCCGGCAGGGGGTGTACATTGCCGGGCGGTTCACCGGCCGGCTGCCGGTGGTGGAACTGCCCGACCCCGACGGCCCGGTGGAATGCTGTCTGCTGCCCTTTGTGCGGGCGGCCACGGTGCGCCACTGCCTACCCGACGCCCCGGTGACCGACTACGACAGCGCGGTGGCCGCGGCGCTGGCCACCCTGCCGCCCCGCCGCCCCGGCGTGCGCCGGGTGCTGGTGGCCCACCAGACCGTGCTGGCCGGCCGCAGCCTGCCCCGCTGCGCCGGCAGCGAGAGCGTGGCCGCCGAGCTGGAGGGGGCGGGGGTGAACATCGGCACGGTGGAGGCGGTGCGGGCCGACCGCTTTGCCGAGAACGGCGGCTTTGACTATGTGGCGCTGGGGCACATCCACCGCCCCCAGAGCCTGGGCAGCGAGACGGTGCGGTATGCCGGCAGCCTGCTGAGCTACAGCCTGGACGAATGCCGCGGCGGCACCGCCCCCGAAAAGTGTGCGCTGCTGGTGGAACTGGGCGCCGGCGGCACCGCGGTCACCCCGCTGCCGCTGCGCCCGCCCCGGGTCATGCGGCACCTGACCGGGCCGCTGGCCGCCCTGACCGACCCGGACCGGGTCACCGACCGGGAGGACTACATCTGGGCCACCCTGACCGACGACACCCCCCAGCCCGACGCCATGGCCGCGCTGCGGGCCGCCTACCCCAACGCGATGCGGCTGGACTATGCCCTGCGCCCCGGCGCCGGGGACGCCGCCCTGCCCGCCGCCGAGGCGCTGGCCGCCCGCAGCTTTGAGGAGCTGTTCGGGGCGTTTTTTGAACAGATGCAGGGCCGGGGCCTCAACGACGCCGAGCAGGCCGAGCTGGCCGCCCTGCGGGAGGAGGTGGAGCTGTGAAACCCCAACACCTGACCCTGTGCGCCTTCGGGCCGTATGCGGGGCGCACCGAGCTGGACCTGACCGCCTTCGGGGGCAGCGGGCTTTTTCTGATCAGCGGCGACACCGGCGCGGGCAAGACCGCCCTGTTTGACGCCATCACCTTTGCCCTGTACGGCGAGACCACCGGCGCCTACCGGGGCCCGGGGATGCTGCGCAGCGATTTCGCCGACCCCCGGGAGGAGACCTTTGTGGAGCTGACCTTCACCCACCGGGGGCGGACCTACACCGTCAGCCGGGCCCCCGAGCAGCTGCGGGCCCGCAAGCGCACCCGCCAGGCCGACGCCACCACCCTGGCCCCGGCCCGGGCCACCCTGCTGCGGGAACCGGAGGAGCCGGTCTCGGGCGCCAAGGCGGTGACGGCGGCGATCACCGAGCTTTTGGGCATCGGCGGGCGGCAGTTCGCCCAGATCAGCATGATCGCCCAGAACGACTTTGCCCGGCTGCTCAACGCGCCCAGCGCCGAGCGGGCGGCCATTCTGCGGCAGGTGTTCGACACCGGGGCCTACCAGCGGCTGGCCGACGCCGCCCGCACCCGGGCCGGCGAGGCCGCCCGGGCGGCCGAGACCGCCGGCGACCGGGTGCTGCAGGAGCTGGCCCGGCTGGACGCCGGCGACGCCGACGGCCCCGGCGCCGAGGCGGCCGAGACGCTGCGGGCACTGCAGCGGGAACAGGACCCCTACCGGGCCGCCGCCGCGCCGCCGGCCGCCGCCGCGCTGATCCGGGCCGAAGGGGAGGAGGAAGCCCGGCTGAACGGGGCGCTGGACCGGCTGGAACAGGCGGTCATCGCGGCCAGCGGCGCCGCCCAGGCCGCCCGGGCCCGGGCCGACCTGCAGCGCCGGTACGACGCCGCCCGCGCCGCCGCCGGCGAACTGCAGCGGCAGGCCCCCGCGCTGCGGGCAGGCTGGGACGCCGCCGAGGCCCGCCGCCCCGAGCTGGCCGCCCTGGCCGGGCAGCTGGCCCGGCTGGAGGAGCTGGCCCCCCGCTATGACCAGCTGGAAGCCGCCCGCGCCGCCCTGCAGGCGGCCGAGCAGGCCGCCGCCCGGGCCGGGATCCGGGCCGGACAGGCCGCCCGGGCGGCCGGGGACTGGGAGACCCGACGGGCCGAGACCGACCGGGCGCTGGCCGAATGCGGCGACCCGGCCGCCGAGGCGGCCCGCAACGAAGCCTACGAGCAGACCGCCCTGGACCTGCAGCAGCAGTGTGACCGGCTGCGGCAGGACGCCCGGGCGCTGGCCGAAGCCCGCCGGCAGGTCCCGCCGCTGCAGCGGGCCTACCGGGACGCCCAGGCCGCGCTGGACCGGGCCGAGGCGGTGCAGGCCGACACCCAGCGGCGGCTCAACGCCGCCCGGGCCGGGCTGCTGGCCCGGGAGCTGGAGGAGGGCCGCCCCTGCCCGGTGTGCGGGGCCACCCGCCACCCGGCCCCGGCCGCCCTGGCCCCCGGCCATGTGACCGAGGCCGACTGCGACGCCGCGGCCGCCGCGCTGCGCGCCGCCCAGGCCGCCGCCGGCGCCGCCAGCGAGAAGGCCGGCCGGGCCCTGGACCGCTGCGCCACCCTGGAGGAGCAGTTCCGCCGGGGCTGCGGGGCCTTCCTGACCCGGCGGAAAAGGGCCTACACCGGCCCGGACCCCGCCGCCCTGACGGCGGAGGAACTGGCCGCTGTGCTGGATGACCAGGCCGCCGCCCTGGCCGCCGGGCTGGAGGGGGTGCGCCGGCAGCTGGCCGACGCCCGCGCCCGGCAGGCCCGGCGGCAAACACTGGAAAAGACCCGCCGCACCCTGGAGGAACAGGGCCCGGCCCTGGCCCGGGCGAAGGAGGAGGCCGCCGCCGCGCTGCAGCAGGCCGAGAAGGAGCAGGTGGCCGCCCGGACCCGCCTGCAGGAAGGGCAGCGGGACCTGCCCTACCCCGACGCCCGGGCGCTGCGGGCCGAGCGGGACAAGACCGCCCGCCGCCAGCGGGAACTGGAAAAGGCGTTGGCCGACGCCGCCGCCGAGCGCAGCACCTTTGAACAGCAGCTGCAGCGGGCCGAAGGCCAGGCCGCGGCGCTGGCCCGGGAACTGGCCGAAGCCCCCGACACCCCGCCCGCCGCCGAGGCCGAGGCCGCCCTGGGCGAAGCCGCCGGCCGGCGGGACGCCGCCCGGGCCCGGCTGGAGGCGGTGCGGATGCGGCTGGCCGGCAACCGGCAGGCCGCCGCCGGGCTGGACCGGGCGCTGGCCGGGGCCGAAGCCGCCCGGGCGCGCAGCGCGGTGCTGGACAACCTGAGCCGCACCATCAACGGCAACCTGGCCGGGCGGCCCAAGCTGCCCTTTGAACAGTATGTACAGGCTTTCCACTTTGACGGGGTGGTGGCCGCGGCCAACCTGCGGTTTTACCGCATGACCGGCGGCCAGTACCGGCTGCTGCGCCGGGACCAGACCGGCATTGCCGGCAAGACCGCGCTGGAACTGGATGTGTTTGACGCCTACACCGGCAAGACCCGCCCGGTGGGCAGCCTGTCCGGCGGCGAAAGCTTCCTGGCGGCGCTGAGCCTGGCACTGGGCATCAGCGACACCATCCAGCAGAGCGCCGGCGGGGTGGAGGTGGACACCCTGTTTGTGGACGAGGGGTTCGGCACGCTGGACGCCGAGGCGCTGGAAAAGGCCATCGACACCCTCAACGCCCTGGCCGGCGCCGACAAGCTGGTGGGCATCATCAGCCATGTGGAAAGCCTGCAGGACCGGGTGCGCCGCAAGATCCTGGTGCGCAAGACCCGCCGGGGCAGCCAGGCCGAGGTGCGGGCCGACTGAGCCGTCCGCCCCGGATGCCCTTATTATATGAAAAAAGGAATGCCGCGCTGGCAGTTTCGTGCCGGCGCGGCATTTTTTGCGCGGTTTTTGTGGCAGAATGGGGCAGGCGGGGCGGATGGGCCCCCTCAGGTCCCGTCGGCATCCCCCAGGGGGCCCCGGTAGAGCACCTGGGTGCAGATGTAGCTCACCTCGCTGAAGGCTTCGGGGTGGCTCAGGCGGAAGAGGATCCGCGCCGCCAGCCGGGCCCCGATGCTGGAGGTCTGCACCTCCACCGTCGTGATGGTGTGGGCCACGTTGGTGTATTCGGGGTTGTTGTCAAAGCCGGTCAGCAGGGGCTGGCGCTCGGCGGGCAGGCGGCGCTCCTCATAATACTGGCGGATGAAATGGGCGATGTAGTCGCTGGCGCAGACAAAGGCGTCGGGCAGGCGGGGCAGATTGTCCAGAAACCGGCTGATCTCCTCATAATGGGTGTACAGCCCGAAGGGGCCTTTCAGGCAGAGCGTCTCGTCGCAGTGCAGGCCCCGGTCGGCGTGGGCGTCCACAAAGCCCAGCCAGCGGTCGTGGTTGGTCTGGGCATAGTCCACCGCGCCGATAAAGCTCAGCCGGGTGCGGCCGCTGTCCAGCAGCCGGCCGGTGATCTGGCGCAGCGCGTCCCGGCCTTCCAGCAAAAGCAGGTCACCGCCCAGCACCTGCTGGCCCACCTGGGGCACCGTGTCCAGAAAAACTTTGGGCAGCGGAAGCTCGGCCAGCAGCCGCAGCAGCGGTTCGGAATAAATGTTAAGCACGATCAGCCCGGCCACCGACCCGTCGGTGAGGGCGGCGGGCAGGGTGTACCCCTCCTCCCCGAAGGTGGGCAGGTAGGTGTACATCAGGTTGTAATCCTGGGCGGTGAGCTCCCGGGCCAGCTGGTGGACAATCTGCATCCAGAACAGCGAGCTTTCGGGGCGGGAGACCACCACCGCCACGGTGCGGGCCGCCGCCGGGGAAGCCGGCGCCCCCGCGGACAGGCCGGCCTTGCCGTAGCCCAGCTCCTGGGCTTTCTGCAGGATCTGGCGGCGCAGGGTTTCGGACACGCCGGGGCGGTTGTTCAGCGCTTTCCATACCGTGATGCGGGAGGTGGACAGCGCGTCGGCAATGTCCTGCATGGTGGGTTTGGACATGGAAAAACCTCCTGAGGGGGGAATGAGTGGTGGCGGTAACCTTTTTTACCAATGTATCTATTATACAGGACAAATCCCGGGAATGCAATCAAAAGTTAACCAATGTTAATGACAGCTTTCCAACACTTTGCACAGCCCGGCCCGGAAAGAGTTTGACAATTTACACAAAAGTATTGCCCAATAAAATGACAGATTATTTACAGACAATAAAACGCCGCGCTTTTTGTACAGAATGACGATTGACAAGTCCATCACAAAAACTTAATATTGAATTAACAAATTCGGAAAACAGCGGGCTGGTCCGGTTACTATGTTAACCTAACAAGTTAACATTGCCCGCCGTGTTAAGGAGAAAGGAGACGCCTATGAAAAACGAGAAAGAGCCGGTGCCGAAGCTGGCGAAGAAAAAGAAGTTCAGCTGGACGCGGGACGACACCGAGCTGACTTTGCTGGGGCTTCCCGCCACCATCTGGTTTGCGGTGTTCGCCTACCTGCCGCTGTTCGGCCTGCTCGTCGCGTTCAAGGACTACCGCCTGCAGCCGGGCATGGGCTTTTTGGGGAGCCTGTTCGCCAGCAAATGGGCCGGGTTCAAGAACTTCACCTTCTTTTTGACCAGCAATACCTTTGCGATGCTGCTGCGCAACACCCTGCTGTATAACCTGGTGTTCATCATCATCAACCTGGTGGTGCCGGTCACCCTGGCCATCGTCATCAACCAGCTGTTCAGCAAGTTGGCGTCCAAGTGCTACCAGACCCTGATGTTCTTCCCCTACTTCATGTCCTGGGTCGTGGTCAGCTACTTCGTCTACGCCTTCCTGAACCCGGACCGCGGCCTGGCCAACACCATCATCACCGCGCTGGGCGGCGAAAAGATCATGTGGTATTCCAGCCCGCAGTACTGGCCCTTCATCCTGGTCTTCATGTCCACCTGGAAGTCGATGGGCTACAACATGGTCGTCTACCTGGCCTCCATCACCGGCATCGACACCACCATGTACGAAGCCGCCATCCTGGACGGCGCCACCAAGTGGCAGCAGGCCAAGTACATCACCATCCCCACCATCCGGCCCATGATCATCATGATGTTCATTCTGAACATCGGCCACATCTTCTACTCCGACTTCGGCCTGTTCTACCAGGTCACCCAGGAGCTGCCCAACTCGCTGTACAATGTGGCTTCCACCTTTGACACCTACATCTTCATGGCCCTGCAGTCTCAGGCCAACATCGCCCAGACCGCCGCGGCCGGCCTGTTCCAGTCGGTCTGCTGCTGCATCACGGTGCTGATCACGAACTTCATCGTGTCCAAGATCGACCCGGACAGCGCGATCATCTAAAGAAAGGAGGAGCCAAATGTCTACTTTGTCCGAAAAGCATGCGCAGAAAAAAGCTGAAAAGCGCATCGAGCGGGAGGAAGCCGAGGCCGGGTTCCGCCTGAACCAGATCAAGCCGGTGACCAACGCGCTCTTCAACGTGATGTTCGTCATCCTGTCCATCGTCTGCGTGTTCCCGTTCATCTTCGTTCTGATGATCTCCGTTTCCTCGGAGGAGTCCATCCGCAACATCGGGTACGCCCTGATCCCCCAGAGCTTCTCCTCCGCTGCGTATGAGTTCCTGTGGAACGAGAAGGACATGATCCTGCAGTCCCTGTTTGTCTCCATCGAAGTCACGGTGATCGGCACCGTGCTGGGCGTGGTGCTGACCACCACGATGGGCTACGTGCTCTCCCGCCCGCAGTTCAAGCTCCGCGGCTTCCTGCAGTGGGTGGTCTTCATCCCGATGATCTTCACCGGCGGCATGGTGGCCAACTACGTCGTCACCTCCAACATCCTGCACCTGAATGATACGTTGTGGTGCCTGGTGCTGCCGCTGGCCGTCTCCAGCTGGAACGTGACCATCAGCAAGACCTTCTTCCGCCAGACCATCCCCGATTCCATCATCGAATCGGCCAAGATCGACGGCGCTTCGCAGCTGACCATCTTCGCCCGCATCGTGGTGCCCATCTCCAAGCCGGTGTTCGCCACCGTCGCGCTGTTCCTGACCTTCGGTTACTGGAACGACTGGCTTCAGGCCGCCCTGTACATCTCCAAGGACAGCCTGCGCGCCCTGCAGCCCCTGCTGCAGACCATGATGGGCCAGCTGGACTACCTGGCCAACAACCCCACTGCCGGTTTGAGCCTGCAGCAGTACCGCAACCAGATGCCTTCGGAATCCGTCCGTATGGCCATCGCCACCATCATCGTGGTGCCCATCGCCTGCGCCTATCCGTTCTTCCAGAAATACTTCATTTCCGGTCTGACCGTCGGCGCCGTCAAGGGCTGATTTGCCCCGGGGGAGTATTTCCCGATCCATTTGTTCCGCAACGGGTGGTTATCCCGTTTGGATAGAAGCATTTCACACAAAGGAGAAAACCAAATGAAAAAGCTGAAGAAAGTCCTGGCGCTCGGCATGGCCGGCGCTATGGCGCTGAGCATGGCCGCCTGCGGCGGCACTGGTACTTCCGGTTCCACTGCCACCGGCGACACCGCTTCCGGCTCTGCTGCGGCTTCCGGCGACATCCCCACCATCAAGTGGGTCATGGTCGGCAACGGCATGCCCAGCAACTACGACGCCTGGCTGGCCCAGGTCAACCCCTACCTGGAAGAGAAGATCGGCGTCCATGTTGATGTGGAAGTCGTTGGCTGGGGCGACTGGGATACCCGCCGCAACGTTCTGGTCAACACTGCGGGCGACTACGACATCCTGTTCACCAACCTGAACACCTACACCAACGACGTGGCCACCGGCGCGTTCCTGGACATCACCGACCTGCTGGAGAGCACCCCTGACCTGAAGTCCTCCATCCCCGATGATTACTGGGATGCCATGCGGGTCAACGGCCAGATCTACGGCGTGCCCGCCATGAAGGACTCCTCCATCACCCAGTACCTGGTGATGGCGGACGACGCCTTCGAGCAGTATGCGCCCGACTATGACCCCACCACCTTCACCGACCTGACCGACCCCGAACTGACCGAGGCCCTGCAGGCCATCACCGACGGTTCCGGCACCGCGGCCTTCCCGCTGTCCAGCTCCGCCGCCACCTACCTGACCTATCAGTATGACACGCTGGGCGCCGGCATCATCGGCATGGGCGTGAAGTACAACGACACCACCGGCACCGTTGTCTCCATCTTCGAGCAGCCCGAGATCACCGAGTACCTGGAACTGCTGCGCAGCTGGTACAACTCCGGCATCATCAACTCTGACGCCGCCACCGCCGCCGAGGACCAGAGCTACAAGGCCGCCTCCATCGCGCAGGGCTGGTCCGGCGCCGCCGAGACCACCTGGGGCCCGAACATGGGCACCACCGTCAGCGTCGCCCAGTGGGGTCCGACCATCATCTCCAACGACTCCGTCCGCGGCTCCATCAGCTGCATCTCCAACAACTGCCAGTATCCTGAAAAGGCCCTGCAGCTGCTCGAGATCGTCAACACCGACACCTACGTCCGCGACCTGTTCTACTACGGCGTCCAGGGCGAAAACTGGAATTACACCGACGACACCAAGCAGTGGGTCCACAAGAACAACGCTGACTGGTCCATGGCCGGCTACACCCAGGGCAGCTTCTTCACCGTTACCCCCGACGATACCTACGACTTCAACCAGTATGACGAAGTTGAGCAGCTGAACGCGGCCGCCGAGCCCTCCGTGCTGCTGGGCTTCTCGATGGACATTGAGCCTGTCCGCGACCAGGTGCAGAACTGCATCACCATCTGCGAGAAGTACAAGAGCGAGCTGCTGACCGGCACCCGCGACCCCTCCGAGCTGGTTCCGCAGATGATGAGCGAGCTGGAAGGCGCCGGCTTTGCGGATGTCATGGCCGAGGCCCAGAGCCAGGTCGATGCCTTCCTGGCCGAGAACCCGCCGGAAACCGCTTCCGCCGAGACCGCTGCGGAATAAGTGCTGAACAAGTGCTGAAGCAGCGCTGATGCCTCCCCGGGTCAGCCGGCCCGGAAAGGCGTGAAACCAACCCCAAACAGATCATAAGGCCGTCGCTTTGTGCGGGCAGGAGAAAACAGCAGTGCGGCGCAGCCGCCGTGCCATTCCAAGTGAACCAGTTTTCTCACCACCCGGCCGAAGCGGCGGCCTTTTGTTGGGCTGGCCTGACAAATTCTGAACAAACCCGGACAAAGGGCAAGACCCGGCACCGGAATGCCGGAAAAGTGCTGAAAGCAAGCGATGAGAAAGCTATTATAAAAGGTACTGCCTATGAAACCGCATGCGATCAAAACCGTTTACATCGTCCACCATTCCCACACCGACATCGGCTACACCGACCTGCAGGAGCAGGTGGTGGCTTTGCAGGTGGACTACATCCGCAGTGCGCTGCGCCTGATGCAGGACCCCGCCAACGCGGATTTCCGCTGGAACTGCGAGACGCTGTTCTGCGTGGAAGAATTCTTCAAGACCGCCACCCCCGAAGAGCAGCAGCAGTTCCTGGACCTGGCCCGGGACGGCCGGCTGGGGCTTTCGGCCAACTACCTGAACTTCACCGACCTGCTGGACTGCGGGGTGTACGGCCGGCGCCTGGCCCAGTGGCGGGAGCGCTTTGCCGCCGCCGGCGTGACGCTGAACACCGCCATGTGCGCCGACATCAACGGCATCTCGATGGGGCAGCGGGACGCGATGCTGGACAACGGCATCGAGTTCCTGTACACCAACATCCACTGCCACCACGGCATGTACCCGCTGCGCAAAAACCAGACCGCCTATTTCTGGGAGAACGCCCAGGGCAAGCGGCTGCTGGTCTGGAACGGCGAGCACTACAACCTGGGCAACGTGCTGGGGGTGCGGCCCAACGCCATCCCCAACTACATGACGCTGGACCGCCTGGGCAACACCGCCCCCGCGGCCGACGACGCCGACGCCCTGGCCAACAACCTGGACGCCTACCTGACCGAGTGTGAGGAGAACGGCTACCCCTACGACTTCATCCTGGCATCGGTGTCCGGCGTGTTCAGCGACAACGCCCCGCCCGAACCGCTGATCCTGCGCACCATCCAGGCATACAACGCCCGCAACCCTGAAGTGCAGATCCGGATGGTCAGCCTGCAGGAGCTGTACGCGGCCATCGCCCCCAAACTGCAGGACAGCCCGGTCTACCGGGGCGACCTGAACGACTGGTGGGCCAACGGCGTGGGCTCCACCCCGGCGGTGGTCAAGCATTATCTGGCCGCCCGCCGCAACCTGGAACTGGCCCGCCGGCTGGACCCGGGCATCGACGCCAAGGACCCGGCCACGGTGCGCCAGGCCGAGGATGCCCTGCTGCTTTACGCCGAGCACACCTGGGGGCACAGCGCCAGCATCACCGACCCCTATGAGGGGATGGTGCCCGACCTGGACATGCGCAAAAACGGCTACGCCAGCACCGCCCACGAGGCCGCGGCCAGGCTGCTGGGGCGCATCGCCCGGGAGCAGGGGGATATCCTGCGCTACTATTCCAACCACGGCACCGTCGAGGTGGTGAACCCCAGTTATGCCGGCGGCAAAAAGGCGGTGGAGTTCTATGTGGAGACCCTGCCCGCCGGCCTGCCCGACGCCTGGGTGAAGAACGAGGCGGGGGAGGAGATCCCCTGCCAGGTCAGCCCCCACCCCCGCGGACGGCGGATCACCTTTGTGGAGGAGCTGGAGCCCGGCCAGCGCCGCCGCTACACCTACGGCCGGCGGGAGGCGAAGGTGGAGACCAACAACACCCGCCAGTGCTATGTGGGCGCCGAGCGGGTGCGGGACATCGTCAACGACTACGACCCGGTGACCTACCGGCTGCCCTACGGCTTTGAGAACCCCTGGTTCCGGCTGGAGTATCAGGTGGGCCGCGGGCTGACCAGCCTGTACGACAAGACCCACGGGCGGGAGCTGCTCACCGGCGAGGTGAGCGCCTTCACCCCCATCTATGAGGTGACCCCGGTGCGCCCGGGCCTGACCGACGTGTATGAGGAACGCCGGCTGCTGGGGCGCAACATCCGCGGCCAGCACGCCACCCAGACCCCTGCGCAGCTGCAGCGGGTGGTGTGCGAGCAGCACGGGGCGGTGTTCACCACCCTGCGGCTGGTCTACACGATGCCCGGCACCATCCACTGCGACGTGGTGCTCAAACTGTATGAGGCGATGCCCCGCATCGACGTGACGGTGGAGCTGGGCAAGACCCTTTCCACCGACATCGAGAGCGTCTACCTGCCGCTGACCCTGGCCCAGCCCGGGGAACTGTGGGTGCGCAAGGGCGGGCGGGAAGCCTTCCGCCCCGGCGTGGACCAGCTGCCCGGCACCGGCATGGAATACACGATGAGCGACGACGGCCTGGCCCTGCTGGACGGGGAGGGCGGCGTGCTGCTGGGCAGCCCCGACGTGCCGCTGCTCTACTTCGGCCAGCTGCGCCACCACCCCATCCGGCTGTGCGAGAACGACCCCGCCGACAACCGCCGGCCGGTGTACAGCTGGATGATGAACAACACCTGGGAGACCAACTTCAAGCTGGACCTGTCCGGCTGTGCTTCCTACCGGTACACCCTGCGCCTGACCGGGCAGACCGACCCCGAACGGGCGCTGGACGAACTGCACGAGGACCTGCTGGACCCCTGCGCCCGCATTGTGGAATGAGGGACGCTCCCCGCAGGACCACCCACCCGGGCGCGGCGCCGCACCGGCGGGCGGCGCCCGGCCCGCAACCAAACGCCTGAAAACAACAGGAGGTAACTGAACCTATGGCAACGATCATCGGCAAACCCTTACCCAACATCCCCTGGCAGGACCCGCCCGAGACCCTGCGCACCCCGCTGTGGCGGTATGACGGCAACCCCATCATCGGCCGGGACGGCAACAAGCGGTCCAACAGCGTCTTCAACAGCGCGGTGGTGCCCTTCGGCGACGGCTTTGCGGGGGTCTTCCGCTGCGACAGCCTGTCCATCAGCATGGACATCTTCGCCGGCTTCTCCAAGGACGGCATCCACTGGACCATCGACGACGAGCCCATCCATCTGGTGGGCGACGACCCCGAGATCACCAACCGGGAATACCGGTATGACCCCCGGGTCTGCGAGATCGACGGCAAGTACTATGTCTCCTGGTGCAACGGCTACCACGGCCCCACCATCGGCCTGGCCTGGACCGAGGACTTCAAGACCTTCCACCAGCTGGAAAACGCCTTCCTGCCCTACAACCGCAACGGCGTGCTGTTCCCCCGCAAGATCCAGGGCCGCTACATGATGATGAGCCGCCCCTCCGACACCGGGCACACCCCCTTCGGCGACATCTTTGTCAGCCAGAGCGAGGACATGGTCTACTGGGGCCGCCACCGCTACATGATGGGCGCGGTCAAGGGGGACGAATCCGCCTGGCAGAGCACCAAGATCGGCCCCGGGCCCATCCCCATCGAGACCGACGAAGGCTGGCTGCTGATCTACCACGGCGTCATCACCACCTGCAACGGCTATGTCTACCGCATGGGCGCGGCCCTGCTGGACATCGACGAGCCCTGGAAGGTGAAGGCCCGCGGCAAGGACTACATCCTGGCCCCCCAGACCCCCTATGAGTGCATGGGCGACGTGCCCAACGTCACCTTCCCCTGCGCGGCGCTCACCGACGCCGCCACCGGCCGCATCGCCGTGTACTACGGCTGCGCCGACACCGTCACCGGCCTGGCCTTCACCACCGTGGACCGGGTGCTGGACTACATCAAGGCGAACAGCTTCTGAGCCGGCGCACACCGGCCCGACCAGGGGCGGTGCGCCCGGCGGGACCGCCCCCGGCGGCCCGGCAGGCCCACCGCTCCGCTGTTTGCAAAACCACCAATTTTAGGTGCAAAAAGCAGCCGGGCCTGCCGATTTCGCCGAATTTTCCCCCACGGAAAATTTGGCATTGACCCGGCCCCGGCCCGGCAGTACAATAGGGCACAGACCGCTGCCGCAAGGGTGTGCCGGCCGGCGCAACGGCCCCGCCTTTGTGCGGCAAATCAGGGGGAAAGACCGCGGCCCCGGCCGCGGCAGAAAGGGAAACGACTATGGAATTTCTGGACAAGCGCATTCAGGTCATCTGCGATGAGCTCAAGCGCCTGAGCGTCCGCCAGCGGGTGCCGATCACCAGCTGGCAGATCAAGCCCGGCAACTACCTCACGCCCGCCCAGGCGGAGGCCGCCGAGGCGCCCTGGCGGACCTTCGGCCATCAGGAGACTTATGACCTGCACAAGTTCCTTACCGGCGGGTATGACAACCTGCCCTTCGGCGCCACCAACGACAAGATCGACCACTGGTACGGCCCCGACCAGCACTACTGGTTCCGCACCGAGTTCACGGTGCCCGAGAGCTTTGCCGGCCGCAGCCTGTGGCTGCACCTGCAGACCCAGATCGAGGAATGGGACGACGCCAAGAACCCCCAGTTCCTTGTGTTTGTGGACGGGGTGGTGACCCAGGGCGCCGACATGAACCACCGGGACATCCGGCTGGCCGAACACGCCGAGCCCGGCCGCACCTACCGGCTGGAACTGCAGGCGTACACCGGCATCCTGCATGCCGAGCTGAACCTGCTGGCCGACGTGCGGGAGATCGACCCCGAGGTGGAAGGGCTGTACTACGACCTGCAGGTGCCGCTGTGGGGCTTCGGCCGGCTGGACCCGGACGGCCAGCCCCGCCACAAGCTGGAGAACGTGCTCAACGAGGCGGTGAACCTGCTGGACCTGCGCACGCCCTATGACGAGAACTTCTGCGAGAGCGTGGGCAAGGCCCGGGCCTACCTGGCCAAAGCGCTGTACACCGACCTGGCCGGCCATGACGAGGTCATTGCCAGCTGCATCGGCCACACCCACATCGACGTGGCCTGGTGGTGGACCGTTGCCCAGACCGAGGAAAAGACCTGCCGCAGTTTTTCCACCGTGCTGCGCCTGATGGAGCAGTACCCCAACTACAAGTTCATGTCCAGCCAGCCCCAGCTGTACGCCTTTTTGAAAGCCCGCTACCCCGAACTGTTCGACCAGATCAAGGCGCGGGTGGCTGAGGGCCGCTGGGAGCCGGAAGGCGGCATGTGGGTGGAAGCCGACTGCAACCTGACCGGCGGCGAAAGCCTGGTGCGGCAGTTCGTCTACGGCAAGCGCTTCTTCAAGAATGAGTTCGGCGCCGACAACCGCATCCTCTGGCTGCCCGATGTCTTCGGCTATTCCGGCGCGCTGCCCCAGATCATGAAGCAGTGCGGCATCGACTACTTCATGACCACCAAGCTGGCCTGGAACCAGGTCAACAAGGTCCCCTACGACACCTTTATGTGGCGGGGCATCGACGGCACCGAGGTGCTGACCCACCTGGTCACCACCGTGGACCTGGGCCAGGACCCCACCAAGAACTTCTTCACCACCTACAACGGCCAGCTCCACCCCGATTCGCTGATGGGCGGCTGGCAGCGTTACCAGAACAAGGACATCAACAACGACATCCTGATCTCCTACGGCTACGGCGACGGCGGCGGCGGCCCCACCCGCCAGATGCTGGAAGTGTCCAAGCGGATGGAGAAGGGCATCATCGGGATGCCCAAGGTCCGCCAGGTCTTCGCCCGCCAGTACTTTGAGGAACTGGACAAGCGGGTGTCCGGCAACCGGCGCCTGCCCACCTGGGAGGGCGAGCTCTACTTCGAGTACCACCGGGGCACCCTGACCAGCATGGCCCGCAACAAGCGGTCCAACCGCAAGAGCGAACTGGCCATGATGGACCTGGAACTGCTCAGCGTGCTGGCCGCCCCGCAGCTGGACTACCCCCAGGCCGAGCTGGACAAGCTGTGGCGGGTCATCCTGATCAACCAGTTCCACGACATCCTGCCCGGGTCCTCCATCCATGAGGTGTACGAGGTCACCAAGAAGGAGTACGCCCGGCTGGCCGAGGAGATCGGCGCGCTGACCCGGGAACGGCTGGCCGCCCTGACCCCGGCCGGGGACGGCGTGACGGTGTACAACACCACCGGCTTTGAGCGGGACGACGTGGTCGAGCTGGGCGACTGCCAGGCCGAGGCCCTGCAGGACGAGACCGGCAAGGTCTACCCGGTGCAGCGCACCGCCGACGGCGCCGCCGTGGCCTACCTGACCGGCCTGCCGGCCAAGGGCAGCCGCAGCTACAGCCCGGCCCCGGCCGCCGCGGCCGCGAGCCCCTTCACCCTGTCGGCGGACGGCCACACCCTGGAGACCCCCTTCTACACCGTCTGCTTCGGGGCCGACGGCCGCATCGACCGGCTGTTCGACAAGGAAAACCGCCGCGAGGTGTTCAAGGCGGGCCAGGCCGGCAACGCCATGCGGGTGTTTGAGGACAAGCCCATCTACTACGACAACTGGGACATTGACGTCTTCTACACCGAAAAGTCCTGGGAGGTCACCGACCTGCAGACCTTCACCTGGGCGGAGAACGGCCCGGTGCGGGCGACGCTGCACATCGAGCGGGCGTTCAGCCATTCCACCATCCGGCAGGACATCCACTTCTACGCCGACCAGCGCCGCATCGACTTTGAGACCAGCGTGGACTGGAAGGAACACCAGCATCTGCTGAAGGTCTTCTTCCCCGCCGACGTCCACACCGACACCGCCACCTTCGACGTGCAGTTCGGCAACCTGACCCGCAAGACCCACCAGAACACCAGCTGGGACCGGGCCCGCTTCGAGAGCTGCGGCCAGAAGTGGTGCGATGTCTCGGAAGGGCACTACGGCGTCAGCGTGCTCAACGACTGCAAGTACGGCCACTCGGTCAAGGACGGCTGCATCGGGCTGACCCTCATCAAGTCGGGCATCGAGCCCAACCCGGTCACCGACCAGGAGATGCACTGGTTCACCTACTCGCTGTATCCCCATGCCGAGGGCTGGCAGGCGGCCGGCACCGTGCGGCAGGCTTACTACCTCAACCAGAAACCGCTGGTCATGCAGGGCGGCGCCGCCGCCCCGGCCGTGGGGCTCGTGAAGATCGACGCCCCCAACGTGGTGCTGGAGACGGTCAAACAGGCCGAGGACGGCGACGGGGTGATCCTGCGCCTGTACGAGAGCGAGAACGCCCTGACCCCGGTCACCCTGACCTGGAACCGGCCCTTCCACGCGGCCTGCGCCTGCAACTGCCTGGAGGAGACCACCGGCCCGGTGGAGACCGCCGGCAGCGACATCCGCTTCACCATCAAACCTTACGAGATCAAGACCATCCGCATTCAGTGGTAACCCCCGGCCCAGGGGGAGAAGGGACCTTTCCGACCGAGAGCTTGTCAAACGGGGGAGGAAAGGTCCCTTTTGCATTGGGGCGGCGGCCGCAACCCCCGCCCCGGGCCAAAAACGAACACCAAAACGATACGAGGTGCAACCATGGACCTTTTGCCCAAACCGAAACAGAGGACCCGGCAGGACGGCAGCTTTGTGCCGGGTCTGGGCTGCCAGATCATGCTGGCGCCCGAAACCGCCCCCGGGGCCCGGCTGTATGCCGAGATGCTCCGCCGGGCCTTTGCCGACTACGCCGGCCTGGAGCTGGACCTGAACCGGGGCGCCGCCCGCACCGGGGACATCGCCCTGACCCTGGACCCGGCGCTGGCCGCAGACCATTACCGGCTGACCGTCGCCCCGGCGGGGGTCACCCTGGCCGCCGGCGGGGACGAGGCGCTGTGCAACGGGGTGCAGACCCTCTGCCAGCTGGTGCAGAACCACGGCGCCGCCCTGCCCGCCCAGCAGATCCTGGACTGGCCGGACATGGCCAACCGGGGGTATTACTTCGACTGCTCCCGCGGGCGGGTGACCACCCTCGCCTACCTCAAGACGGTGGCCGACCGGCTCTGCCGCTACAAGGTCAACCAGTGGCAGCTGTACATCGAGCACACCTACCTCTTCCGCGACCTGTCCGAAGCCTGGCGGGACGACACCCCCCTGACCGCCGCCGAGATCCTGGAACTGGACGAGTACTGCGCGGCCCGGCACATCGAGCTGGTGCCCTCGCTGGCCAGCTTCGGGCACATGTACAAGATCCTGTCCACCAAGACCTGCTGCGACCTGTGTGAGCTGGAGGATTCGGAAAAGATCCCCTTCACCTACACCTATGCGGGCTGGCACCACACCCTCAACGCCGCCAACCCCGACTCGCTGGATTTCGTGATCCGGCTCATCGACGAATACCGCAGCCTTTTCCGCACCAACAAGTTCAACATCTGCGACGACGAGACCTTTGACCTGGGCAAAGGCCGCAGCCGGGACCTGGCCGAGAAGGAGGGGGTCCAGGCGCTGTATGTCCGCCATGTCAAGGCGCTGTGCGAGCACATCGTGGCCGGGGGCGGCATCCCCCAGTTCTGGGGGGACATCATGTGGCGCTTCCCCGAAAGCTGCCGGGAACTGCCCCCCGAGACCATCTGCCTGAACTGGGGCTACCTGCCCGACCAGCGGGAAAACGAGATCCGGGACATCGCGGCCAGCGGCATCACCCAGTATGCCTGCCCGGGCTGCTGCGGCTGGAACTGCTGGATGCCGCTGCTGGACTACGCCTACCGCAACAACCGGGTCATGTGCCAGCACGCCCGCAAGTACGGCGCCGTGGGGCTGCTGAACACCGACTGGGGCGACTACGGCCACATCAACGACCCGCGGCTGACCATCCCCGGGCTGCTGTACGGCGCGGCCTTTGCCTGGAACGCCGACCCGGTGCCCTTTGAGGAGATCAACGAGGCGGTGAGCCGGCTGGAGTGGAACGACGCCACCGGCACGCTGGTGGGGGCGATGGCCGCCCTGGCCCACCACGAGGTCTTTGACTGGCAGCACGCCGTGAACTGGATCGAGTCGGACGACGCCCGCCGGGCCGAGCTGCTGGCCGAGCTGGACCTGACCGCCGTGGCCGGGGCCAACGCCGCCGTGGCCGAAGCCCGCGCCGCCGCCCTGGCCGCCGGGCCCGGCATGCCGGTGGGGCAGCGGGACATCCTGCAGCTGATTTGCGTGGTGGCCGACGGCATCACCCTGTGGAACGACATCGGCGCCTACCTGGGCACCGCCCCCGCCCCCGGCACGGGGGCGGGCCCGGCCCTGGCCGCCCGGCTGGAACACTGGTTCTACCGCTACCGGCGGGAATGGGACAAGACCAGCCGCCAGTCCGGCATGCCCAACCTGATCCGGCTGATGAACGCCTGGGCCGACTGCCTGCGCGGCCGCGCCTACGGCACCGTCCATGTCCCCGGCCTGCGGAGCTGAGACGGCGCAGGCAGCCCGTATGCTTTCCCTGCGAAAGCTGTTTTTCGACCCGGAACCGCCCACTGAGGAACAACTTGCCCGGGGCCGCCGCTGTCTGATCGCCGAAGGCGCAGCGGCTGGTGTGCTGTACAGCATCGGGACCGGTAACTTTCTCACCGGCTATCTGGGGCAGATGGGGGCTTCGGTCTCCTTCTGCGCCCTGATGGCCATGATCCCCCAAGCGGGGTGCGTACTCCAATTTTTCTCGCCGCTGCTGTTTGAGCGGCTCCACCACCGCAAGCTGGCCATCTGGGCGCTGTGCGTGGTGTTTCGGTTCTCGCTGAGCCTGACCTTCCTGCTGCCCGCCCGGATGGGCCCCGGGGCCGAAGCCACCGCCCTGGTGCTGTACACCCTGGCCTTCCTGGCGGCGGGGGCGGTCACCCCGGGGCTGCAGCACATGACGCTGGGCCTGGCCCCGCCCGACGCCCGGGGGCGGTTTTTCGCCCTGAAGGACATTGTGGCCAACTGTGTCAACAGCGGCTGCACGCTGGTGCTGGGCCGCCTGCTGGACGCCCAGATCGACGCCGGCCGGGCCGAGACCGGCTACGCGATGGTGGGGGCGATCTGCCTGGGGCTGGCCGCCCTGGACGCCGGCCTGCTGGCCGCCACCCGGGAAAACCCGGTGGACTTTGTCAGCCGGATGCGGCTGGCCGACGTGATGACCCCCGTGCGGGACAAAAACTTCCGCCCGATGCTGCTCTACTCGGTGCTGGGCGGGCTGGCCGGCGGGTTTTCGGCCCCCTTCCTGGTGGTATACCAGATGCGGGTGCTGGGGCTCAGCCACACCTTCCTGACCACGGTGGGGGTGGTGTCGGCCGCCGCCGGCATGCTGGGCAGCTGGTGCTGGGGCCGCTGCGCCGACCGCACCAACTGGCGGCGGGTGATCCGCCTGACCGCCCTGGGCAGCCAGACCTGCACGCTGGGCTGGGCGCTGGTCAGCCCGGGGCTGGCCCCGCTGGCCGCGCCGGTGCTGCTGGTGGTGACCGCGGCCTGCGCCGGCGGCGCCGCCAACGCCAGCGCCAACCTGCAGTATGTCTGCAGCCCGCCCAGCGGCAAGACCGCCTACATCGGGGTGACCGCCGCCCTGGCCAGCCTGGGGGCCTGCGGCTCCGCCGCCGTGGCCACCGCCCTGCAGCCGCTGCTGGAAGCGGCGCTGGGCCCGGCCTCCATCCGGGTGATGTTCCTGCTGGCGGCAGCCGGCGGGCTGACCAACCTGTTCCTGAACGGCCGCAACCTGCCGCGGGTGCGGTGAGCGGCCGGGTGTTTCCGCACCGTCAATCTCACCAAAGGAAGGATCGCACTATGTATCCCTATCAAGACAAAGACCGGCCGCTGGACGAGCGGGTGGAAGACCTGCTGGCCCGCATGACCACCGAAGAAAAGATCCTGCAGACCGACCTGTATGCGGCCACCGACTTTTCCACCACCGACAAGGACGGCCGGGTGGAAAGCATGGACCTGGACAAGATGGCCGCGATGCTCCGCGGCCACAGCGCCGGCTGCATGCAGCTGCGCAGCGTCAGCCCCGCCCAGGCCAACGCCATCCAGCGCTGGGCGGTGGAAAAGACCCGCCTGGGCATCCCGTTTCTGTTCAGCGAGGAGGCCCTGCACGGGCTGTACAACGCCGGGGCCACCAGCTTCCCCCAGCAGATCGGGCTGGCGGCCAGCTTTGACCCGGCGCTGGGCCGGGCGATGGGCCATGCCATCGCCGCCGAAGCCAGGGCCTGCGGCATCCACGAGACCTACAGCCCGGTGATGGACCTGATCCGGGACCCCCGCTACGGCCGGGGGGAGGAAAGCTACGGCGAGGACACCTACCTGTGCGGCGAGTTTGCCCGGGAAACGGTGAAGGGGATGCAGGGGGACGACCTGCGCGCCCCCGACGCGGTGGCCGCCGAGCCCAAGCACTATGTGGGCTACGGGATGCCGGTGGCCGGGCTGAACTGCGCCCCCACCGCCATGGGCCGCCACGAGGTGTTCAGCGACTGCCTGCCGGTGTTTGAGCAGGCATTCAGGGAGGGCGGCGCCTGCAACGCCATGTGCAGCTACAACGCCATCGACGGGGTGCCGGTCTCGATGGACCACGAACTGCTCACCGACGTGCTGCGGGGTCAGTTCGGGATGCGGGGCTTCGTGCGGGCCGACATGACCGCCGTCTCCCGCCTGTATGACTGGCACTTCATCGCCGAGACCCCCCGGGAGGCCGTGCGGCTGGGGATGAGCGCCGGCGTGGACATGGAGCTCAACGACTTCCCCCACGAAGTCTGGCAGGAGAGCATCGCCAAACTGGTGTCCTCCGGCGAGATGGACCTGTCGGTGCTGGACGAAGCCTGCCGCCGGGTGCTGCGGGTCAAGTTCCTGCTGGGGCTGTTCGAAAACCCCTACACCGACGAGACCCGCGCCCCCCGGCTGCTGCGCTGCCCCGACCACCTGGCCCTGGCCCGGCAGATCGCCCGGGAATCCATCGTGCTGCTGAAAAACGACGGGCTGCTGCCGCTGGACCCCCACACCCGGCGGGTGGCGGTCATCGGCCCCGGCGCGGCCCAGGCCATGCTGGGCGACTACACCGAGACCCGCGGCCGGGAAGGCGCGGTGTCCATCCTGGAGGGCATCCGGGCGGTGGTGAGCCCCGAAACCCGGGTGGAGTACGCCCAGGGCTGCCACTTCCTGGGCCAGGAACTGCGCCCGCTGCACCAGTCGATGCTGGAGGACGAGGAGGGCAACATGGGCCTGACCGGCCGCTACTACAACGGCCCGACCCCCGAGGGCGAGCCGGTGCTGACCCGCAGTGACCGGGCCATCAACTTCAACTGGATCTTTGCGATGCCCGACTCCCACCTCAACGCCAACTGCTTCAGCGCGGCGTGGACCGGCACGATGGTGATGCCCCGCAGCTTTGACGGCTACCTGGGCCTGTCCACCCAGGACAGCATGCGGCTGTACATCGACGGGGAGCTGCTCATCGACGGCTGGGGCCCCGGCAAGAGCGCCGACCGGGCGGTGCCCTTCCACTTTGAAGGCGGGCGCCGCTACGCCGTGCGCATCGAGTTTGTCAACGACGGACGGGGCGCCCGGGTCATCTTCGGCTACAGCGAAGGGGGCGAGGACATCGAGGCCGCGGCCGCGCTGGCCGCCCGCAGCGATGTGGCCATCCTCTGCCTGGGAGACAACGAGGAGACCAGCGGCGAAAACTTCGACCGGGTCAGCCTGGACCTGCCCGGCCGCCAGCTGGAACTGGCCCGGGCGGTCTACGCCACCGGCACCCCGGTGGTGCTGGTGCTGCAAAGCGGCCGGCCGGTGTCCGCCAACTGGGAGAACGAGCACCTGCCCGCCATCCTGGAAGCCTGGTTCCCCGGCGAGCAGGGTGGCGCCGCCGTGGCCGAGACCCTCTTCGGGCTCAACGAGCCCTCCGGCCGGCTGCCCATCACCTTCCCGCGGCATGTGGGCCAGGTGCCCTGCCACTACACCCGGCGCCCCGGCGGCGGCAAAAAGTATGTGGAGATGGACTGGCAGCCGCTGTGGCCCTTCGGCTACGGGCTGGGCTACACCACCTTCGCCTACAGCGAGCTGCAGCTGTCCGCCTCGGTGATCGGGCCGGAGGATTCGATCACCGTGACGGTGCGGGTGGAAAACACCGGCGCCCGACCCGGCACCGCGGTGCCGCAGCTCTACATCCACGACGCCTTTGCCTCGGTGGTCAAGCCCCGGCGGCAGCTGGGCGGCTTTGCCCGGGTGGAACTGCAGCCCGGCGAGAGCCGTACCGTCCGCTTTGAGGTGGGCCCCCGGCAGCTGCGCACCCTGGGGGCGGACTATGTCTGGCGGGTGGAACCCGGCCGGTTCGAGATCCAGCTGGGGGACAACGCTGAAAATATTTTGCTCACCGCCCCGCTGACGGTGGCGCAGGGCTGAAAAAAGCGGTATAATACAAGACAAAAGACCCTTTGCCCCCGGGCCGGCCGGCCCGGGCGGCGAAGGGCGGAATAACGCCGCCCGCACCGACGCGGGCGGAGGGAGGAATGACCATGTATTATCTGGGCGTGGACCTGGGCGGCACCAACATCAAGGCCGCCCTGGTGGACGAGCAGGGGCAGATCCTGCAGGAAGCCAGCCGCCCCACCAACCTGCCCCGCTCGGCCGAGGCGGTCTGCGATGACATCGCGGCGCTCTGCCGGGAACTGACCGCCGGCCGGACGGTGGGCGGCATCGGCGTGGGCTGCCCCGGCACGGTGGACGACCGCACCGGACGGGTGCTGTATTCCAACAACCTGGCCTGGGCCGATTTTGCCATGGGCGATTACCTGCAGGCGGCCACCGGGATGCCGGTGCGGCTGGCCAACGACGCCAACGCCGCCGCGCTGGGCGAGGCGCTGGCCGGCTGCGCCAAGGGCACCGACAGCGCCGTGATCCTGACGCTGGGCACCGGCGTGGGCGGCGGCGTGGTGCTGGGCGGCCGGCTGCTGACCGGCTACACCGGCGCGGCGTCCGAACCGGGGCACATGGTGATCTGCGACACCCCGGACGCCCCGCTGTGCACCTGCGGGCGGCGGGGCGACCTGGAAGCCTACGCCAGCGCCACCGCGCTGATCCGCATGACCCGCGAAGCCATGCAGGCCCACCCCGAAAGCGGGCTGTGGAAGCTGGCCGACCTGGACACGGTGGAAGGCCGCACGGTGTTTGACGCCCGGGACGCCGGCGACCCCGTGGCCCGGGAGGTGGTGGAAGCCTACATCCACTGGCTGGCGGTGGGCATCGCAAACCTCATCAACATCTTCTACCCGGAGGTGGTGGGCCTGTCCGGCGGGGTGGCCAACCAGGGCGAGGCGCTGCTGGCGCCGCTGCGGGCCCAGGTGGAGCCGATGGTGTTCGGCGCGGCCTATGCGGACAAAAAGACCCGGCTGGTCAGCTGCACGCTGGGCTACCGGGCCGGGGTGATCGGCGCGGCGCTGCTGGCCGCCCAGTGAGCCGGGGCCGGGGCCGGGGGCGGACGCGGGCGGAAGTTCCCCGCCAAAATGAAATTTTGTCCGGGGCAAGGTATTGACAAGACGTGCTTTTATCGCGTATAATAGATGTCTGCAAGGCTGCCCCCATGCACGGGCATTGCCGGAAGCAAATTTCCAGGACAATCCCGCTCAGGGGAGAACCGCAACAGAAGGAGGAAAAGCGAGATGAAGCAGACTTTCCAGCCCAAAAAGCGTCAGCGCAGCCGCGTCCATGGCTTTTTGAAGCGTATGGCCAGCAAGAACGGCCGCAAGGTCATTGCCCGCCGCCGCGCCAAGGGCCGCAAGAGCCTGACCGTCTGATCGAAAGGGCAATTGCAAAACGATAGCACGAAGGCCGCTGAAATGGAAAATTTCAGTGGCCTTTTTTGGTAGGCGGGCCGCCCCGGCCTGCCGGGACATTTTACTGTGAGAGCCGCCATGAAATATCGCGTACTGAACAAAAACCGGGACTTTGTCCGCATTTATGCCCGGGGCAAAAGCTATGTACACCCCCACCTGGTGCTGTATGTGGCCAAAAACCGGCTGGGCCGGCCCCGGGTGGGGCTGACCGCCACCAAAAAGGTGGGCGGCGCGGTGCAGCGCAACCGGGCGCGGCGGGTGATGCGGGCGGCTTTGGCCCAGACCCTCTCGCCAAATTGCGGCGGATATGATATAATCTTGGTGGCGCGTGCCCGCACCCCGGGGCTGAAAAGCACCCGGCTGGCCGACACCCTGGCCCGGCTGATGAAAAAGGCCGGGCTGCCGGTGCGCCCGCCCGCGCCGAACCCCGTGACGAACCCTGCCCCGAACCCCGCGCCGCCGGACGGCGGCAAACCGTGATCCGCGCCGGGGTGATCCGGCTGATCCGCCTGTACCAGCGGCACATCAGCCCGCATCTGGGGCACCACTGCCGGTTTTTGCCCACCTGCAGCCAGTATGCCGTCGAGGCCATCGAGACCCACGGCCTGGTCAAAGGCGGGCTGCTGGCGGCCTGGCGGATCCTGCGGTGCAACCCGCTGGGGCGGTTCGGCTTTGACCCGGTGCCCCCCAAGGGCCGCTGGAAAAGCCCCGACCGCCGCCTGAGCCGGGAAAAATAGCCCGGCCTGACTTCGCTCCCCATGTCTTTGCGCTGCGCGGCAAAGACCTTCGCATAAAATACAAAGCTCCGGGCGCAGCCGGGGCGGAATGGAATGACTATGGGTTTTCTTGCGTTCATCCTGGGCCCGCTGATGGCGCTGCTCTATCAGCTGATCCCCAACTATGCGGTCACCATGATCGTCTTTACCGTGCTGGTGCGCGTGCTGCTGCTGCCGCTGGCCATCAAGCAGCAGAAGTCCACCGCCAAGATGTCGGTCTTCCAGCCGGAGATGCAGCGCATCCAGGAAAAGTATAAGAACAACAAGGACAAGCAGAGCGAAGAGCTGATGAAGCTGCAGCAGGAATACGGGTACAACCCCATGTCCGGCTGCCTGCCGATGCTGCTGAACCTGCTGGTGATGCTCGGCATCATCGAGGTGGTCTACCGCCCGGCCCAGTACATCCTGGGCATCCCGGTGGACGCCATCCAGGCCGCCTGCACCGAGCTGGGCATCGCCAACGGCTCGCTGATGCAGAGCTCGCTGGTCAACATGATCCAGAACGGCGCCACCTGCACCGCCCTGACCGCCGAGCAGATCGCCTCCATCCAGAATTTCAACGCCAGCTTCCTCGGCATGAACATGATGGGCGCCTCCGGCTTCCAGATCGACCCGCTGGTCATCTTCCCGGTGCTGGCCGCCGTGACCATGTTCATCTCGATGTTCGCCACCCAGAAACTGTCCGGCATGGACACCCAGATGCAGGGCAGCATGAAGTGGATGATGTGGGTCATGAACCTGATGTTCGTCTGGTTCTGCTTCACCGCGCCGGTGGGCTTCTGCCTGTACTACACCGCCTCCAACCTCTGCCAGATCGGCCAGAGCTTCATCACCTACAAGATCTACTCCCCCGAAAAGTTCAAGGCCGAGTATGCGGCCGAGCTGGCGGCCAAAAAGGCGGCCAAGAAGGCCGTCAAGACCATCCAGGTGGAGGAGAACGGCCAGGTGGTGGACAAGCAGGTCAACCAGCGGGAGCTGGACAAGATGCGCCTGGCCCGCGCCCGGGAACTGGACGCCGCCAAGTATGCCGGCGAGCGCACCACCCGCCTGACCGACGAGGAACGGGAAGCCCGGGAAACGGGCCGCCGCCCCCGCCGCAAAAAGCAAGCATGACAAACCCCCGATGCGGGGGATAAGGGAGGAAGTCAACCATGCGTGAGATCGAAATGACCGCCAAAACCGTGGAGGAGGCCGTCGAGGCCGCCTGCCGCGCCCTGGGGGTGGACCGGGACGATCTGGGCGTCAGCTATGAAGTGCTGGAGTTCCCGACCCGCCGCCTGTTCAAGACCATCCCCGCCAAGGTCAAGGTGACGGTGGAGGAACCGGAAGCCCCGGCCGCCGAACCCGCCGCCCCGGCCGAACCCGCCGCCGAACCCGCCGCCCCCGCCCGGGCGCCGGAGAAGGCCGAAGCCGAGCCTGCCGCGCCCGCCGCTGAGCCCGCCGAAGCCGCTGCCCCGGCCGAAGCCGCCGAAACGACCGGGGAGGCCGAGGAGGCCCCGGCCGGCGAGGCGGTGGCGCTGGACATCGCCGCCGACCCCCAGCTGCAGGCCGCCGTGGAGTACCTGACCCCGATCTTTACGCTGCTGGGCGCCCGGAACTTCACCTTCAGCGCCGCCCGGCAGGACGAGGCCACCGTGCTGCGGATCGAGGGCGAGCACCTGGGCGGGCTGATCGGCCGCCGGGGCGAGACGATGGAGAGCCTGTCCTACCTGGCCAGCCTGGTGGTGAACCGGCTGGAGGGCCCCTATGTGAAGCTGGGGCTGGACGTGGGCGGCTACCGCCGCAAGCGGGAGGAGGACCTGCAGGCCCTGGCCGCCCGCATCGCGGCCCGGGTGCAGCGCACCGGCTGCTGCTATGAGATGGAACCCATGAACCCCTACGAGCGGCACATCATCCACACCGCCATCTCGGCCATCGAGGGGGTGCGCAGCGAGAGCAAGGGCGAGGGCAACGACCGCCGGGTGGTGATCTACTCCACCGATCCGGACGCCAGCAACCTGCCCGACCGGGAGAGCGCCGGCCGCCGCGGCCGCGGACCCCGCCGGGGGGATCGCCGCCGGGACGACCGCCGCGGCGGCCGCGGACCCCGCCGGGACGACCGGCGCCGGGGCGACCGGCGGAGCTACGGCAAGGGCCCCCGGCCCTCCGGCGTGCCGGGGCGGGAGTTTGCCGACGCCCCCCGGGACCCGGAAGCCCGGCCCCAGGCCCCGGCCCGCACCCAGCGCATCCATGACGATGAGGACGATTTCGCCATGTTCGGCAAGATCGAGCTGTAAGGCCCGGACGGTCGCAGCGCAGACAAAAACATGACAAAAGCCCGTTTCCCCCTGGTTTCTCGGGGAAACGGGCTTTGCTTTTTTGGGGAAAACGGGTTTTGCCGCTGCGGAGCCGGCCCGGGCGGACCGCCGGGGCGGGGACCACCGGGGCGCAGGGCGGGGCTCAGCCCGGGTAGCCCAGGGTGGCGGCCATCACGGCCTTGATGGTGTGCATCCGGTTGCCGGCCTCCTCAAAGACCAGCGAGGCCGGGCTTTCAAAGACCTCGTCGGTGACCTCCATGGCCTGCCGGCCGAAGGCTTCGCCCATCGCCTTGCCCACGGCGGTCTTGTGGTCGTGGTAGGCGGGCAGGCAGTGGAGAAAGACCGCCCCCGGCCCGGCCTTGGCCATCACCGCGCTGTTGACCTGGTAGGGGGCCAGGGCGGCCACCCGCTCGGCCCAGACCTGCTCGGGCTCGCCCATGCTCACCCACACGTCGGTGTACACCGCGTCGGCGCCGGCCACGCCGTCGGTGCCTTCGCACAGGGTCACCGACCCGCCGCTGGCCCCGGCCAGCGCCCGGCATCTCTCGACCAGGGCCGGGTCCGGCCAGTAGGCCCGGGGGGCGCAGGCCGTGAAATGCAGCCCCATCTTGGCGCAGCCGATCATCAGCGAATTGCCCATGTTGTACCTCGCGTCCCCCAGGTAGGCCAGCCGCAGCCCCTTCAGCCGGCCGAAATGCTCCTGCAGGGTCAGGAAATCGGCCAGGATCTGGGTGGGGTGGTACTCGTTGGTCAGGCCGTTCCACACCGGCACGGCGGCGTAGTCGGCCAGCTCCTGCACCACCGCCTGGCCGAAGCCCCGGTACTCGATGCCGTCAAACATCTGGGACAGCACCCGGGCGGTGTCGGCAATGGATTCCTTCTTGCCGATCTGGCTGGCGGCCGGGTCCAGGAAGGTGACCCCCATCCCCAGGTCGTGGGCCGCCACCTCAAAGCTGCAGCGGGTGCGGGTGGAGGTCTTTTCAAAGATCAGCGCGATGTTTTTGCCCCGCAGCCCGTCGTGGGGCACGCCGGCCTTCTTTTTTGCTTTCAGCTCGGCGGCCAGCGCCAGCAGCGCGGCGATCTCATCGGGGGTGAAGTCCAGCAGGGTCAGAAAATCCCGGCCCTTCAAAGCGCGGTAGTCCATGGCAGGCTCCTTTGCAAATCATGTATAAAATTGCAGAATGGCAGGGTTTGCGCCGAACAGGCCGGCGAAAACATGTATAATTATACTGCATCCGGCGGGTTTGCGCAAGGTCCTGAGGGCAAAAATGCCGGGGCGGGCGCTTTTATGTGCCCGGGCTTTTTTGGCGCCGGGCTTTTCATTTGCCCGGGGATGCGGTATACTGGTAGAAAACGATGTCCGCGCCAGGCAGCCGGCAGGGGGTACGGCGGGGCGGGGCCGATCGCCAAACAGGAGGTAGTATCATGCGTTATACCATCGAGAATCAGGACATCCGCCTGACGGTGGACAGCCACGGCGCCGAGGCTGTCAGCGTCCTCAACCGGCACACCGGGGCCGAGATGCTCTGGCAGGCCGACCCGGCGGTGTGGGGCCGCCATGCGCCGATCCTGTTCCCCTATACCGGAAAGCTCACCGGCGGCAAGCTGCGGGCCAAGGGCATGGAGTATGCCGGCGGCCAGCACGGCTTTGCCCGGGATGTGGAGCACACCCTGGTCAGCCAGACCGGGGACACCCTGGTGTTTGAGCTGCACGCCGACCGGCAGACGCTGGACAAGTGGCCCTATGCCTTTGTGCTGCGCTCCACCTTCCGGCTGGAGGGCAAGGCGGTGGCCCACACCCTGACGGTGGAAAACCCGGTGGAGGAGCAGCTGCGGTTCGGCATCGGCTACCACCCGGCCTTTGCGGTGCCCTTTGACGACGCCCACAAGACCACCGACTACGAGCTCCGCTTCGACCGGCTGGAAAGCCCGCTCTGCGTCAGCGCGCTGCCCAACGGCCTGCTCAACGGCACAAACTTCTACTACCTGGCCCGCAACACCGACGCCATCCCGCTGACCGACGAACTGTTTGACAACGACAGCCACTGCATGGTCAACCTGCGCAGCGCCAGCCTGTCCATTGTGGAAAAGGACACCGGCCGCAGGGTCAGCTGCGACATCCAGGGGTACCCGTATGTGCTGATCTGGTCCTCCATCAAGGCGAAGCCGCTGCGCTTTGTCTGCATCGAGCCCTGGCACAGCCTGCCCGGCGAGGAAAACGGACCCATCGACTGGGACCAGCGCCCCTGCGCCGCCAGCCTGGCCAAAGGGGAGAGCTGGTCCACCACCCTGACCACCACCTTCGACCGGTGAGCCGCCCGGCACACCCGGCCCGACAGGAAGAAACACCATGCAGATCATCCAACTGACCAGCCTGGACCACCCGGGGCTGGATGTCTATGCCCGGCTCACCGAAGCCCAGCTGCGCCGCCGGCTGGAGCCGGAGCAGGGGGTGTTCATCGCCGAGAGCCCCAAGGTCATCGCCACCGCCCTGGACGCCGGCTGCCGGCCGGTGTCGCTGCTGATGGAGCGCCGCTGGATCGAGGGCGGCGCGGCGGAGATCCTGGCCCGCTGCCCCGCCGACACCCCGGTGTACACCGGCGAACGGGCGCTGCTGGCCCGGCTGACCGGCTACGAGCTGACCCGGGGGGTGCTGTGCGCGATGCACCGCCCGGCCCCCCGCCCCGCCGCCGCGGTGCTGGCCGGGGCCCGGCGGGTGGCGGTGCTGGAAAACATTGTGGACGCCGCCAACGTGGGGGCGGTGTTCCGCAGCGCCGCGGCGCTGGGGATGGACGGTATGCTTTTGAGCCCCGGCTGCTGTGACCCGCTGTGCCGCCGGGCCGTGCGGGTGAGCATGGGGGCGGTGCTGCAGCTGCCCTGGGCCCGGCTGGGGCCGGGCTGGCCCGGGACCGGGCTGGCGGCGCTGCACGGCGCCGGCTTTGCGGCCGCCGCCCTGGCGCTGACCGACCGGTCGGTGCCGCTGGGCGACCCGGCGCTGGCCGCCGAGCCCCGGCTGGCCCTGCTGCTGGGCACCGAGGGCACGGGCCTTTGCCCCGACACCATCGCCGGGTGCGACTATGTGGTGCGCATCCCGATGCAGCGGGGGGTGGACAGCCTGAATGTGGCCGCCGCCGGGGCCGTCGCCTTCTGGGAACTGGGGGCTTCCCGCTCCGCCGCCCTGCAAACCCGAAATGAGACAGGAGGACAACCATGTACACGACCCAACACCTCCGCCTGCGGCGGATGATGCTCTGCGCGCTGTTCACCGCCCTGACCGCGGTGTGCAGCCAGATCGCCCTGCCGATGCCCTGGGGCATTCCGGTGAACCTGGCCCTCTTTGCGGTCTACCTGGCCGGGGTCCGGCTGGGTCCGGTATGGGGGGCGGTCAGCCAGCTGGTCTACCTGGGGCTGGCCGCCGTGGGGGTGCCGGTCATGGCCGAACTGTCCGGCGGGCCGGCGGCGCTGTTCGGCCGCACCGGCGGCTACGCCATCGGCTACCTGGCCGCCGCCCTCATCACCGGGGCGCTGGCCGCCCGGCGGCAGACCTTCCTGCGGTTCTGCCTGGCCATGGCGGCGGGCTGCGCCGGCTGCTATGCCCTGGGCACCGTCTGGTTCATGGTGGTGTCCGGCATCGGGCTGTGGCAGAGCCTGACCCTCTGCGTGCTGCCCTTCCTGCCCGGCGACGCGGTGAAGATCCTGCTGGCGGCCTGGGTGGGGGTCCGGCTGCGCCGGGCGCTGCCCGGCGGGGAAGGGGGAAACGCCCGATGAAGTGGATCGCAGTGGATTACGGCGACGCCCGCACCGGCCTGGCCGAATGTGACCCCGGCGAGCAGATCGCCGCGCCCATCACCCCCCAGATCGAGGAAAAAAGCATGAACCGGGCCGCCCAGGCCGTGGCGGCCGCGGCTTTCCGCCTGCAGGCCGGCGGGGTGGTGCTGGGCCTGCCCAAAAACATGGACGGCACCGAGGGCGCCCGCGCCGCCAAGACACGCCGCTTCGCCCAGCGGCTGGCCGACGCCTGCGGGATGCCGGTGGTGCTGTGGGACGAGCGCCGCACCACCGTGTCGGCGGCGGCCATCCTGGCCGAAAACGACACCTTCGGCCAAAAACGCAAGGAGCGGCTGGACTCGGTCTCGGCCGCGGTGCTGCTGGACGGGTTCCTGGCCTGGCGGCGCAACCACCCCGACGCCGCCCTGCCCGAGACGGTGGCGCCCCACACCCCAAAGGAGGAGTGACCCATGCCCGAGGAAAAACGCATCCCCACCCATGTGGCCCTGATCGTGGACGGCAACCGCCGCTGGGCCCGCAGCCGCCACCTGCCCGCCAGCCTGGGCCACAAGGCCGGCTTTGACCGGCTCACCGAGATCACCCGCTATGCCATCAAGGACTGCGGGGTCCATGTGCTGAGCCTGTATGTCTTTTCCACCGAGAACTTCCACCGGGATTCCAAGGAAGTCAACTTCCTGATGGACCTGCTGGTGAACAACTACAAAGCCATGACCGACGAGATGATCGAGCGGGGCTGCCGCATCCGGTTCAGCGGCCGGCGGGAAAACCTGCAGCCCCGGGTGCTGGCCGCCATGGACTACATGATGGAGGCCACCCGGGACAAGGACAAGGGCGTGGTGAACTTCTGCCTGAACTACGGCAGCCACGCCGAGCTCACCGACGCGGCCCGGGCCATCGCCCGGGAGGTGAAGGCCGGCACCCTCGACCCCGAGGCCATCGACGAGGCGGTGATGGAGCGCCACCTGTACAGCGACCTGCCGCCGGTGGACCTGATGATCCGCACCAGCGGCGAACAGCGGCTGTCCAACTTCCTGCTGTGGCAGTGCGCCTACGCCGAGTTCTACTTCACCCCCACCCTCTTCCCCGACTTTGACAAGGCCGCCTTTGACGAGGCCCTGGCCGAGTACGCCCGCCGGGACCGCCGGATGGGCGGCTGAGGCCGCACCGCAAGAAATGTGCGAAACCCCGGAAAAACGAACATATCTTGCCCAAACGCGGCCCAAAGCGCCGACTCCTGTAACAAGTTCGATACATACCTCGTTATAATAATAGGGAGAGGATCGTCTTTCCCGGGAAAAGGGCCGGCCCGCCAGGCGGGGCGGCGAAGTGAACTTGTGAGAAAAGGACGAACGCTATGGCTGCGATCTTATTGGCTGAAGATGAGCGCGCCATCAACAATCTGATGGCTGCCAACCTGCGTCTGGTCGGACATCAGTGCGACCAGGCGTTTACCGGGCAGGAGACCCTGGCCAAAGCCGGCCGCCGCCCCTACGACCTGGTGCTGCTGGATGTGATGCTGCCCGGGACCGACGGCTTTGCGGTGAAGGCAAAACTGCCCGCCGACCTGCCGGTGATCTTTGTGACCGCCCGCACCAACCTGGGCGACAAGCTGCGGGGGCTGGGCCTTGGGGCGGAGGATTATATCGTCAAACCCTTCGAGATCCTGGAACTGCTGGCCCGGGTGGAAACGGTGCTGCGCCGCACCCGCAGCGGCAGCCCGGTGTTCCGCTTTCAGGACATTCAGGTGGACCTGGCCGCCCACCGGGTGCTGCGGGCCGGGCAGGAGGTGGCCCTGACCCCCCAGGAGTATGCCCTGCTGGAGACGCTGGTGCTCAACCGCAACCTGGCCCTGAGCCGGGACAAGCTGCTGGAGATCGCCTGGGGGTACGACTACCAGGGCGAGACCCGCACCGTGGATGTCCACATCCAGCGGCTGCGCCGCAAGCTGGGGCTGGAGAAAGAGATCCAGACCGTGTACAAGATCGGCTACCGGCTGAACACCCGGGAGGGGTGAGGCCGGTGCGGAAAGGGGACGGCCATGAAGCGACCCCTGCAATACTGGCAGAAAATCTACCTGGCATCCCTCGCCCTGTTTCTGGGCGGGCTGTGTGCCGGGTTTTTCGCTGTGCTGAACATCAGCTGCCGGCAGAGTTTTGCGGCCCGCACCGGCGAATTGCTGGCGGGCCAGCACAACCTGGCCGTGACCCTGGCCAATGATATGGCGGTGGTGATGGCTTCCCGGCCGGAGGCCCTGGACCTGCTGTGGCAGGAGACCGGCCGGGCCGCCCGCAGCGAGGGGCTGGCGCTGGCCGTGTGGCGGGGCGGGGCGCCGCGCTACAGCCTGCTGGCGATGAACGACCTGCCCGAACTGGAAACGCTGCAGCCCGGCCAGCGCAGCTGGCAGGTGCGGCTGGTGGAAGGGCGGCACCTGTTCTTTGCCACCACCGCCCTGGCCGGGGACCTGACCGGCTACGCGGTGACGGTGCAGGCGGACATGGAAGATTTTTACACCGAATGGCGGCGCACCGGCGCGGTCTTCCTGAGCCTGGGCAGCGCGGTGGGGGCGGCGTTTGCGGCGGGGCTGTACCTGGTGCTGCGGCGGATGAACCGCCCGCTGCAGGCCCTGACCGAGACCGCCCGCGCCCTGGCTGCCGGCGACTATGCCCGCCGGGCGGCGGCCCCCGGCGCCCCGCCCCGCCGGGACGAGGTGGGGGAACTGGCCCGGGTGCTGGACCAGCTGGCCGGCCGGGTGCAGGCCCAGCTGCGGCAGCTGGCGGAAGAGGCGGCGGCCAAGCAGCGGCTGGTGGACGACCTCTCCCACGAGATGCGCACCCCGCTGACCGCCATCGGCGGCTATGCCGAATACCTGCAGCTGGCCGACGTGCAGGGGGAGGAGCGGCAGGAGGCACTGCAGACCATCCGGCATGAGAGCCGGCGGCTGCTGAACCTTTCGGACCAGCTGGTGCGGCTGGCGGTGCTGCGGCAGGAACCGCTGGAGACCGCCCGCCTGGACCCGGCGGCGCTGCTGCGCCGGGCCGCCGCCACCGCCCGCCCCAAGGCCGAAAGCCAGGGCGTTTCGGTGCAGCTGCGCCCGCTGCCCGGGGTGCTGCCGGCCATCCGGGGGGAACAGGCGCTGCTGGAAAGCCTGCTGGTCAACCTGTGCGACAACGGCATCAAGGCATGCGCCGCCGGCGGCCGGGTGACCCTGTGGGCCGAAGAAAACCCGGCGGGCGGCTGCACCCTGGCGGTGGCGGACGATGGCCGGGGGATGGACGCCGACACCCTGCGCAGGATCGGCCAGCCCTTTTACCGGGCGGACAAGGCCCGTTCCCGGGCCGAGGGCGGGGCCGGGCTGGGGGTGGCGCTCTGCCGCAGCATCGCCGCCGCCCACGGGGCCGCGCTGCGGTACGAAAGCACGCCGGGGGCGGGCACCACCGCCCGGGTGGACTTCCCGCCGGAAGGGGAATTCCGCCCGGCGGCCCCCGCTGCGTTTACAACCTTGCAACAAGCCGGTGATGATCCGGTGACCCCCGCCGGGTAGAATAGAGCTACCAAACCAAAAGGGGGAACTTGCCATGAAACACAGACGGCTTGGAACGTCCGCCGCCGCCCTGGCGCTGGCCCTGCTGGCCGGCTGCGGCGGCACCTTGGGGATGCAGCCCACGGTGGAAAGCGAGGTGGTGGCGCCCAGCCTGGCCAGCCCCGAGACCGCCGCCGGCGCCCTGCCGGACTATGAGCGGCTGATTGCGGTCAGCCTGGCCGGCGGTGCCGAACCCGCCGACAGCGGCGCCGCCGCCCCGGGCAAGACCGAGATGGGCTGGGATGAGGCGCTGCGCCGGGCCATGAGCCTGTGCCTGTACGCCGGCGGAAGCACCGAGGGCGGCTGGGAACTGATCTATTACCCCGCAGCGGTGACCGGCGGGGAGGCCCGCCCGGCCTATGAGGCGGTCTGCACCCAGGCGGACGCCACCCTGCAGGTGCGGTTTGATGCCACCACCGGCCGGCTGCAGCACTGGCAGGTGGAACCGGCCCGGGACTACTGGACCGAGGCCCTGACCTGCGGCGGGGCGGTGGAAGCGGCGGGGGACGCCCCCGATGAAGCCCGGACCGCTGCGGGCCAGGCGGCCTGGGGTGCCTATGCCGCCGAGGCCGGAAGCTGGGGGCGGCAGCAGGGCGGCGCACTGGCCGCCGGGCTGCTGAACGCCGGCGGGCTGCCGGCCCGGGCGGACGGCCTGACCCCGGCCGGCGGCAGCCTGCCCCAGAGCTGGCGGCAGATGTACGACGGCTATTGGCGCAACAGCAACGACCCGCTGGACCTTTGCACCCTGTACGAACTGACGGTGGAGGATGCCGCGTGGCAGGTATGGGTGGAGCCCACCCGCCAGCTGGTGCTGCAGGCCGCCCCGGTGCAGGCGGACGCCTTCACACGGGCGCGGCAGGAGCGGCAGGACCTGCAGGAACGGCTGGCGCAGCACCAGGTGTTCATCCTTGGCCGGGACGGCGACCTGCGGACCGAACAGTTGGAGACGGTGGAGGCGGCGCTGGAGCAGGTGGAGGAACAGCTGCGCAGCGCCCGCGGGGAGGAAGAGCGGATGGAACTGGAAGCGCAGCGCCGGGACCTGCTGGCCGCCCTGGACCTGCTGGTGACCGGCCGGGCGGAGGAACTGCTGCGGCAGGAAGCCGGGGCCGCCACACAGGACACCGCCGCGGGATTCGACCAAGTGGCGGAGGAGCTGGACGCCTACCTGCAGGAACTGGTGGGCGGGAACTAGGCCCGGCGCCGGCCGGCGACGATTCTGGATTTTTTCGACACGCTGAAGCAGCGGCTTTCGGGCCGCTGTTTTTGTTTGCGGGAGAAATTCGGGCCGGGCATTTGAAATTTCTCCTATCTGTGGTATAATAGGCAAGATATACTGGGCCGTGGTCTGGCAAACGGCCCAAAGGGAGGTGCGGGATGCGGATCCTCGCAAACGATCTCAAACGGCAGTACGATCTCCATGCGGCCGAGTACGAGGCCAAGGCGCTGCAGGTGCTGCGCAGCGGGTGGTACATCCTTGGCAGCGAGGTGGAAGCCTTCGAGCGGGAATGGGCCGCCATGGTGGGCACCCGCTACTGCGTGGGGCTGGCCAGCGGGCTGGACGCGCTGTGGATCGCCTTCCGCCTGCTGGGCATCGGCGCCGGGGACGAGGTCATCGTCTCGGCCAATGCCTACATCGCCTGCGTCATGGGCATCACCATCAACGGCGCCACGCCGGTTTTTGTGGAGCCGGATGAATATGACAACATCGACGCCGGGGCCATCGAGGCCGCGGTCACCCCCCGCACCCGGGCGATCCTGGCCGTGCATCTCTACGGCCAGAGCTGCGATATGGACGCCATCCGGGCGGTGGCCCGCCGCCATGACCTGCGGGTGGTGGAGGACTGCGCCCAGAGCCACGGCAACCACTGGCATGACCGGGTGGTGGGCAGCCTGGGGGATGTGGGCTGCTTCAGCTTTTACCCCACCAAGGGCTGCGGGGCCTTCGGGGACGCCGGCTGCATCACCACCGACGACCCCGACCTGGCCGACCGGTGCCGGGTGTTCCGCAACTACGGCAGCCGGGTGCGCTACCAGAACGAGGTGGTGGGCGCCAACAGCCGGCTGGATGAACTGCAGGCCGGGCTGCTGCGGGTCAAGCTGACCCACCTGGAGGAGTTCAACGCCGAGCGCCGCCGCCTGGCCGCCCGGTATGACGCCGAACTCACCAACCCCTGCCTGCACAAACCCAGGGTCCGCCCCGGGGCGGACAGCAGCTGGCACCAGTATGTGGTCCACCTGCCCGGCTGCCGGGACGCCATGGCGGACTGGCTGCGGGGGCAGGGCATCGGCACCATCATCCACTACCCGATCCCGCCCCATCTGAGCCAGGCCTACGCGGGCCTGGGCCATCGGCGGGGGGATTTCCCCATCGCGGAACGCTACGCCGACGAGGTGCTGAGCCTGCCGCTGTACAACGGCATGACCGAGGCCGAACAGGGCGAGGTCATCCGGGCGATCAACGCTTTTGTGCCGCCGGAACAATAAACAAAGGGGAATACAATGAGCAAAATTGACAGTGCGTATTTTATTGAGTTCGCCGAACACGGCGACGAGCGGGGCAACCTGGTGGTGGTGGAAAGCGAACGGGACGTGCCCTTTGCGATCCAGCGGGTGTTTTACATCTACGGGTCGGACCCGGACATCGTCCGCGGCCAGCACGCCAACCGGAAAAGCCAGTTTGTGCTGATCAATGTGGCGGGGCAGAGCAAGATCCGGGTGAAGGACGGCCTTGGCAACGAGGCGGTGTTCTGCCTGAACCGCCCCCGCACCGGCGTGTACATCCCCACCATGGCCTGGAAGGAAATGTATGATTTCAGCCCGGATTCGGTGCTGCTCTGCCTGGCCAGCGAACACTATGACGAGAGCGAGTACATCCGGGATTTCGCGGCCTTCACCGCCGAGGTCCGCACCGCCAACCAAGCCGCCACAGGAGGCAACCGATGAAACAACCCAGACAGAAGACCGATTACAAGAGCATCGCCGCCCACTTCCTGCAGTACCGCCCGCTGATCACCGAGCTGGTGGGCCGGGACCTGAAGGTGAAATACCGCCGCAGCTTCCTGGGGTATGTGTGGAGCGTGCTCAACCCGCTGCTGATGATGGTGGTGCAGACCATCATCTTTTCCTTCATGTTCCGCAGCGACATCCCCAACTACCCGCTGTACCTGATCTGCGGCAACACCCTCTTCACCTTCTTCAACGAGAGCGCCAACATGGGCCTGACCTCCATCATCTACAACGCCTCGCTGATCAAAAAGGTCTATATTCCCAAGTACATCTTCCCCCTCAGCCGGGTGGTGTCCAGCTTTGTGACCATGAGCTTCAGCCTGGCCGCCGTCGTGCTGGTCATGGTCTTCACCCGCTCGCCCTTTTACTGGACGATGGTGCTGTTCTGGGTCCCGCTGGTCTTCCTGTTCCTGTTCTGCTGCGGCATCGCAATGCTGCTGTCTGCCCTGACGGTCTATTTCCGGGACATGCAGCACCTGTTCAGCATCCTGACGCTGGGCTGGATGTACGCCACCCCGATCTTCTACCCGCTGGAACAGCTGCCGCCCTTCGCCCAGAACTTGATGAAGATCAACCCGATGTACCACTACATCAACATGTTCCGCAATCTGGTGATGTACGGCAACATCCCCGGCCCCAACACCTGGTTCGCCTGCGCGGCGTCCGGTGTGGTCATGCTGGCGGTGGGGCTGCTCGTCTTCCGCAAACTGCAGCGGAACTTCATCCTGTATATTTAAGGGGGCCCCTATGGAACTTGTGCAACAGCCTGTGGTGGTGGATGTCAACCACGTTTCGATGCGCTTCAACCTGGCGCAGGAAAAGACCGAGACCCTCAAGGAATATCTGGTCAAGATGATCAAGGGCCAGCTGATGTTCAACGAATTCTTCGCGCTGAAGGATGTCTCCTTCCAGGTGCGCCGGGGCGAGTCGGTGGCGCTGATCGGGCGCAACGGTTCGGGAAAAAGCACGATGCTCAAGGTGGTGGCCGGGGTCATGTACCCCAGCGCCGGCAGCTGCAGCGTGCAGGGGGCCATTGCGCCGATGATCGAACTGGGCGCCGGCTTTGACATGGACCTGACCGCCCGGGAAAACGTCTTTTTGAACGGCGCGGTGCTGGGCCATGACCGGGAGTATATGCAGCAGCATTTTGACGAGATCATCGACTTTGCCGAGCTGCGGGACTTCATCGACGTGCCGGTGAAGAACTTTTCCTCCGGCATGATCGCCCGGCTGGGCTTTTCCATCGCCACTGCGGTGGCCGCCGACCTGCTGGTGGTGGACGAGGTGCTGGCGGTGGGCGACTTCATGTTCCAGCAAAAGTGCATGGAGCGGCTGGACCGGATGCTGGCCGGCGGCACGACGCTGCTGTTCGTGAGCCACAGCTCCGACCAGGTGCGCCGGCTCTGCCAGCGGGCCATCTGGCTGGACCACGGCGTCAAGCGGGGGGACGGCCCCTCCGACGAGGTCTGCTCGATGTACGAGGAGGCCATGCGCAAAGGCGAGGCGTGAGGCCGGGCCGGGTGATACCGCCCGGACACTGCCTTGATACAAAAGCCGCCCCGCGGCGTTCCAGGCGGAACGCCGCGGGGCGGCTTGCTTGCTTTCTGGGTTCGCTTTGGGGGTTGCCCAGGGCGAATCACTCGATGGTGATGGTCTGGCCTTCGGGGCGGTGGGCGCTGCGCTTGGGCAGGGTGACGGTCAGCACGCCGTCCTGGTAGGCGGCGCGGATGCCATTGGTGTCCACGCCGGTCACATCAAAGCTGCGGGCGTAGGTGCCGTAGCTCCGCTCACACCGCAGGTAGCCCTTGCGCTTGGCTTCCTCCTCATACCCGCTGTGGCGCACCGCCTTGATGGTCAGCGTGTCGCCGTTCAGCGAAAGGTTGATCTCCTCCTTGCGGAAGCCGGGCAGGTCGGCTTCCAGCAGGAAGGAATCGCCCAGGTCCCGGATGTCGGTCTTGAACTCGGCCAGCGAGGTATCGCCAAAGAAGGCGCGGTTCCAGTTTTCCAGTTCATTGAAGGGGTTGTAACGACGATCCAGCAGCATAGCCATAACGCATGTCTCCTTTTATATTCATGAAAGAATTGACTTGTTATATTGCCGTGGGGGTTTTCCCTTTCGGCAATTCTGATGATACACGCCAATTGTGAACTGCAAATGAACAAATTGTGAAAGTATAGCAGTCAAATATAAAGAGTGCTAAAATACAGAAAAATAAGCGGAATAACGACAAAAACAGATTTGCAGCCCCGGAGCGGCGGCGCTGGCAGAGACGGGCGGACGCCCGGCAGCCCCGGGCCGGGGCGGCGAACGGCTTGCAATGGCGGGCGGGACGTGCTACAGTAAAAAGAACGGCGAATCTGTCGAAATGCCGGGAAAGGAAACTCTATGGCCGAACTGCGTACCAAAGTGAAAAGCCTGATGCGGTTTGTCTTCAGCCGCCTGGTGGTCACCGGCGTGCTGCTGCTGCTGCAGGCGGTGTGGCTGTTTATTCTGTTCAACAAACTGGCCGAATATGCCGGGTGGATCAATGTGGTGGGGGTGGTCATCAGCGTGGTGATGTGCGCGGCGCTGATCCGCAAGGACTCCACCGTGCCGGAATTCAAGATCAGCTGGCTGGCTCTCTTCATCCTGATGCCGGTGCAGGGCGGGCTGCTCTACCTGTGGTGGGGCGACCACCGCCCCGCGCTGCGGCTGCGCCGCAAGCTGGCCCGGGCGGCGCTGCGCATCCGCCCGCTGCGCACCCCCGAACCCGCGGGCCATGCCCGGCTGGCCGCCGCCGACCCCCGGGCCGCCGCCACCGCCGCCTACCTGGAAAACTACGGCGGCTTCCCGGTATACGGGGACACCCGGGTGACCTACTACCCCTCCGGCGAGGAGATGTTCCCCGCCATGCTGGAGGCGATGGAGAAGGCCGAGCGCTATATCTTTGTGGAGTTCTTCATCATCTCCCAGGGCCGCATGTGGGACACCGTCCACGAGCTGCTGCGCCGCAAGGCCGCCGCCGGCGTGGACGTGCGGCTGATCTACGACGACACCGGCTGCGTCACCGGCCTGCCGGTGCGGTACTGGCGCAAGCTGGAGGCCGAGGGCATCCGGGCGCTGTCCTTCAACCCCTTTGTGCCGATGATCAACCTGGTCATGAACAACCGGGACCACCGCAAGATCCTGGTGGTGGACGGCGAGGTGGCCTTCACCGGCGGCATCAACCTGGCGGACGAGTACATCAACGAAAAGCAGCGCTTCGGCTACTGGCGGGACACCGGCGTGCGGCTGGAAGGCCCGGCGGCCTGGAGCTTCACCACGATGTTCCTGGAATTCTGGGCCGCCAACCGCCCCCAGAGCGACGAGCGGGCGGTGCCCCGGCCGGTGTTTGCGTCCCCCGCCCCCGGGGCGACCGGGCTGGTGCAGCCCTTCTGCGACACGCCGGTGGACGACGAGACCATCGCCAAGAACGTCTACCTGGAACTCATCAGCCAGGCCCAGCGGGAACTGTTCATCACCACCCCCTACCTGATCCTGGAAAACGACCTGCTCACCGCACTGTGCCTGGCGGCCAAGCGGGGGGTGGATGTGCGCATCTACACCCCCGGCATCCCGGACAAGCCCACCATCTTCCAGCTCACCCGCAGCTACTTCCCGGCGCTGATCAACGGCGGGGTCAAGGTGTACAGCTTCACGCCGGGGTTCCTCCACTCCAAGACCTGGTACTGCGACGGCCGCATCGGGGCGGTGGGGTCCATCAACCTGGACTACCGCAGCCTGTACCTGCACTTTGAGTGCAGCACCCTGCTGTACGGCGGCGAGGCGCTGCAGGACATCCGGGCCGACATGATGGACCTGGAAAGCCAGTGCCATCGGGTGGAACTCAGCGACTGCCGCACCAGCTGGCTGGGCACCCTGGTGTCCGCCGTGCTGCGGCTGGTGGCGCCGCTGTGCTGAGAGCACAAGGGGCAACAGCCGCGCACGGCAATTGCCTAACGCGTCTGTTTCCCCTTGTGTATCCCCTTCGACAAAATTTTACGCCAAATCGCGCACTCGTCACTGCGTTCCTCGCACACAATTTGGCGCAAAATTTCCCTGCCGGTGTCGCCGTCGTCGGCGCATGTCCGCCGACAGCGACGAATTTTGAACTTTTTCGACAGTCTCACTCCCCCCGGAACGAAAGTTCCGGGGATTTTTTTTTACAAAAAAACGGCGGGCGGGGCGGGAAGGGGACGGCAAAGAGACGGGGCGGTGGGAAGGGCGGACGGGGGCGGAAGGCGGGCGCTGTACAAAAACGGCGGAGATTTTTGTGGGATCTGCCGACCGGACAGTGGGACTGCAGGGGAGAAAAGCGGAGAAAATTGGTTGACAACCTATGGTTGTAATGCTATGCTGACAATGCAGGGAGGAAATGACCGAGAGGAGGGCACCCGGCCTGACCGGCTGCGGCGGGACCGGGCTGGCCGGGGAGAGCCGGCGGCCTGACCGGCCGGCGGGGCCGGGGTTTGGAGCCGCGGCGGGGCCGGGCGCCCTGTGTACAGGAGGGATGCAATGTGACGAACCGTGAAAAGACGGAATGGCTGAGCCGCTACCGGCGGGAAGCCGCCCGGCAGCAGATGCTCTGCCGGGAGGTGGAGGCGCTGCGCGCCGAGGCCGAGCGGGTGGCCCGGACGCTGGGCACCCGGAACTCGCCGGGGCTGCGGCAGGTGCGCACCCAGCTGCAGGCCGCCTGCAAGCAGCTGGACGCCCAGGCCGCCCGCTGCCTGACGCTGCGCCGCCAGCTGGTGTGGGCGGTGAGCCGGCTGGATGACGAGCGGCAGCGGGAGGTGCTGCTGCGCCGCTTTCTGCAGGGGCAGACGGTGCAGCAGGCCGCCGACGAGATGGGGGTGGTGGTCCGCCGGGTGGAGCAGATGCAGACCGCCGCCCTGCGGGCGCTGGACCTGCAGCGGGCCGCCCGGGGCGCCAAGGGCGCCCGGGAACACGCCGCGACCCCCTGAGCCGGGCCTGCCTGTGCGCCGCCCCTGACGGTGCGCCCCCGGCGGGCGGTCTGCTCCCGGCAAAACCCGCGCCGGCCGCCGGATCCCCATACCGCCCGCGCCCCCCGCATTGCGGGGGCGTTTTTGTTTGGGCGCCGCGCCTACCGCGCCGGGGCGTTTCCGGCCCCCGGCGGGCTGCAAAAAAGATTTCGGAAAGTTTTCGGGAAGTCTTCGTTGCAGTTTCGGGGGCGGGTGTGGTATTCTTTTTTTGTCGCAAGATACAACCAAAGGTTGTTAAAACTGCGGGGGCGGGGAGTAAAGGCGCGACGCCTGCCCCGCCGGACAGAAAGGAGGTCCCGTGCGCAGACGATCCATCACCCCCCGGCGGGTGCTGAACGAACTGGCGGACATCGCCTTTGCCGATCTGCGGCAGGCCGACCTGCCGGTGAAGGCGGGGGACAAGCTGCGGGCGCTGGAACTGATCTACAAATACCTGGGCATGGGCGAAGGCGCCGGCGCCGAGGAGGGGGTGGTGATCGTGGACGAGGTGGCCGGGCAGCCCCCCGCCCGGCCGGGCGAACCGTGAACCGATGCCGATTGCAAAGGGGGTGCTGCTGCGATCGAAGTGCGATTGAAAGAGCTCATCGCCCCGGTGTTCTGGGACGCCCACGCCGACATCCGGCGGGGCGCCGTGCAGGAACTGGTGGCCAAGGGCGGGCGCGGGTCGGGCAAGTCCAGCTATCTTTCGCTGGAACTGGTTCTGCAGCTGCTGCGCCACCCGGGCGTCCACGCCGTGGTGCTGCGCAAGGTGGGGGCCACGCTGCGCACCAGCGTCTACCCGCAGATCTGCTGGGCCATCGGGGCGCTGGGGCTGGGGCGCAAATTCCGCTGCACCGTCAGCCCGATGGAATGTACCTACCTGCCCACCGGCCAGAAGATCCAGTTCTTCGGGCTGGACGACGCGGGCAAGCTCAAGAGCATCCGGGCGCCCTTCGGGACCATCGGGCTGTGCTGGTTCGAGGAGCTGGACCAGTTCGACGGCCCCGAGGAGGTGCGCAGCGTGGAGCAGAGCCTGTTCCGGGGCGGCGACTACGCCCTGGCCTTCAAGAGCTTCAACCCGCCGGCCATGGGGCGCAGCTGGGTCAACCGGTATGTGCTGCAGCCCCGGGCCGGCAAGCGGGTGGTCCACGCCACCTACCGGGACCTGCCGGCCGACTGGCTGGGGCCCCGCTTCCTGGCCGACGCCGACCACCTGCGGCAGGTCAACCCGCTGGCCTACCGCCACGAGTACCTGGGCGAAGTGGTGGGCAGCGGCGCCGCGGTGTTTGACAACCTGCGGCTGGAACCGCTGGACGCCGCCGCCCTGCACGCCCCGGAGCGGATGTACCACGGGGTGGACTGGGGCTGGTACCCCGACCCCTGGGCCTACAACGCGGTGGCCTACGACCCGGCCCGCCGCACCCTGGTGGTGCTGGACGAGCTGACCCGCCGCCGCACCCCCAACCGGGATACCGCCCGGCTGCTGCTGGACCGGGGGGTGGGGGAGAGCCTGCGCGCCGGCGGGCTGCTGACCGCCGACTCGGCCGAACCCAAGAGCTGCGCCGACTACCGGGCCGCCGGCCTGGCCTGCCGCGCCGCCCACAAGGGCCCCGGCAGCCTGAACCAGAGCATGAAGTGGCTGCAGAGCCTGGCGGCCATCTGCATCGACCCGGCCCGCTGCCCCGACACCGCCGCCGAGTTCGCCGCCTACGAGTATGCCCGCGACCCCCGCACCGGCGAGGTGCTGCCCGGCTACCCGGATGTGGACAACCACCACATCGACGCCGTGCGGTATGCGGTGGAAAGCGTCTGGCGGCGGCGGGGGCAGTAGCCGGGGGCCGAGCCGGATTTTACAACCGTCTGCGGCGTATGCGCCGCGTGATTCAGGAGGGAAGCATGAAAACAGAACTGGAACATGCCTTCGGCCGGGCGTTCGGCCGGCGGGACGTGACAAGCCCGCGGATGCAGGCGGCCATCCGGGAGTGGTTCGACCTTTATTTCGGCCGCGCCTTCCCCGGTGAGGACCCCGCCGACCGGCTGCCGGTGCTCATCGTCAGCAAACTGTGCCGGGCGGTCTTTGCCGAGTACGAGAGCCGCCTGCGCCCCGGCGGGGCCAAGACCGACTGGATGATCGGCAACCTGCGGGCGCTGGACGCGGTGCGCGGCCGGGCCATGCAGGCCGCGCTGGTGGGGGGCGAATGCCTGCTCAAACCGGTGCCGGCCGGCGCGGGGTTTGAGTTCGTGCCGGTGCGGCGGGACCACTTCCTGCCGCTGGGGCGGGACCTGCAGGGGCGGCTGCAGGCGGTGGGCACCATGCAGCGGATCAGCCGCGGCGGGCGCCGGTATGCGCTGCTGGAGCGCCGCACCGCCGGGGAGAAGGGCCTGACCATCGAGACCCGGCTGTTCGAACTGGCCGGCGAGACGCTGGGCCGGGAGGTGCCGCTGGACACCCTGCCCGAGACCGAGGCTTTGCGCCCCACCCTGCTGCTGCCCGGCGTTTCGGGGGTGGGGCTGGCCGTGCTGCGCACCCCGATGGCCAACTGCGTGGACGGCAGCCCCGACCCGGTGGCGGTGTTCGCCCCGGCGGCCGGGCTGCTGCACCGGCTGGGCCGCACCGAACACGGCCTTTCCCGGGAGTTTGAGAACGGCGCGTCCCGGGTGTTTGCCTCAGAGGATCTTCTGCGGGGCGAGGGGCCGGGGGACCGGGCGCTCACCGACGACCTGTTTGTCGGCCTGCCCGAAGACCCGGCCAACCTGGGGGTGACGGTGTACAGCCCGGCCCTGCGGGAACAGAGCTATCTGGCCCGCAAGCAGGACATCCTGCGGGGGTGCGAAAGCCTGATCGGGCTGCGCCGCGGCACCCTCTGCGAAGCCGAGACCGCCGAGCGCACCGCCACCGAGATCACCGCCACCGGCGCCGACGCCGCCCTGACCGTCGGCGATTTCCAGCAGATGTGGCGGCAGGCGGTCTGCCAGGCGCTGGCGCTGTGCGACGCGCTGGGCCGGGCCTACGGCCTGTGCGGGGCCGAGCCCTTCGACCCCGCCGCGGCGCTGAACCTGGACTGGGGCGACGGGCTGCTGTACGACCGGGCCGCCGCCTGGCAGGAATACCGCCAGATGGTGGCGGACGGCCTGCTGCGCCCCGAGCTGGCCCTGGCCTGGTACTTCGGCCTGCCCCACGAGACCGAGGCGGACCTGGCCGCCGTGCGCCGGCGCTGGATGCCCGCCGCGAAAGGAGGTGATGAGGATGGACAAGCCCAACAGCCCTGACGCCGCCCGGCCGGCCCCCTACGCCGCCGGCACCGGCACCGCACCGCTGACCCCCGACCCCCAGGCCCTGGCCCGGATGAGCTACCGGGAACGGCTGGCGCTGAAACACAGCGACCCCGAGACCTATGCGCGGCTGCGCAGCGACAGATGAGCCCGGGCCCTGCCCGGAACTGACCCAGCAGAGAGGAGAACACTATGGCAGACATGACCACCAAGCTCGCAAACCTCATTGACCCCGAAGTGATGGGGGACATGGTTTCGGCCCGCATCCCCAAAAAGCTGCGGGTCGCCCCCTTCGCCAAGGTGGACGACACCCTGGCCGGCGTGCCCGGCGACACCATCACGGTGCCGGCCTACGCCTACATCGGCGACGCCGCCGACGTGGCCGAAGGGGAGGAGGTGACCATCGAAAAGATGACCACCTCCACCCGCAAGGCCACCGTCAAAAAGGCCATGAAGGGCATCAGCCTCACCGACGAAGCGGTGCTGTCCGGCTACGGCAACCCGGTGGGGGAGGCCAACACCCAGCTGGCCATGGCCATCGCGGCCAAGATCGACAACGACTGCATGGACGCGCTGCAGACCGCCACCCTGAGCTATGACGGCAGCGCCGGCGCCATCAGCTACAACGGCATCGTCGAAGCACTGGACCTGTTTGAGGAGGAACAGGGCTGCGACAAGGTGCTGTTCATCCACCCCAAGCAGCTCACCGCCCTGCGCAAAGACGCGGACTTCCTCAGCGCCGACAAGTACCAGGCCGGGCTGATGCTCACCGGCGAGGTGGGCATGATCGCGGGCTGCCGCATCGTGCCCAGCAAAAAGGTCCCGCTGGTGGAGGTGGGCGGCACCGAGGGGGGTGAGGAGGGCGAACCCGGCACCCCCGGCGTGGAGTGCTACGCCTGCCCCATCGTCAAGCTGGAAGGCGACCCCGAGACCGAGGACGAGGTCCCGGCGCTGACCATCTACCGCAAGCGGGAGGTCAATGTGGAGACCGAGCGCAAACCCAAGATCCGCACCACCGAGATCACCGCCGACGAGTTCTATGTGGCGGTGCTGTCCAACGAAGCCAAGGTGGTGCTGGCCAAGTTCAAGGCGTAACGCCAAAAGGAGGCACGCTACCTTGCCGGACTACACCTTTTATACCGACAGCTACCTGGGCGAGGACATCCCCGAGGCGGAATTCCCCCGGTATGCCCGGCGGGCCGGGGTCAAGCTGGGGCGGCTGCGCCAGCTCTACGCCATGACCCCGCGCCCCGGCGTGCCCGACGCCGAGGACAACGCCCTGTGCGCCATCGCCGACGCGATGTACGAGTTTGACCAGGAGGACGCCCGCCGGGGCTATGCCGCGGCCAGCGTGGGCAGCGTCAGCGAGACCTATGTGGCCCCGCCCGAGCTCTGCCCCACCACCCTCTACCTGCGGGAAGTCTACTACCGCCAGCTGGCCCAGGACTTCCTGCAGATCTATCGGGGGGTGCGCCATGGCTGAGCCCGGATACCCGCTGTGCCGCCAGACCGTCACCCTCTACCACCCCGACCCGGACGCCGGCACCGTCACCCGCACGGTGGTGCGGGGGGCTTTCCTGGACCGGCGGGTCCGGATGGTCCACACCGAGCAGGGGCAGAACCGGGCGTCGGCCTTCCTGCTCATCATCCCCGAGCGCAGCGCCCGGCGGGACGCCGACTACACCCTGGCCCCCGGCGACCGGGTGCTGCCCGGCGAGGGGCAGGCGGTGGCCTGGGCCGACTGGGACGCCTTTGTGCCCGCCCTGGTGCCGGGGCTGTGCTGCGTACAGTATGTGGACCCCAAGGACTGGCAGGGTTCGCCCTGCCACCTGGAAGCGGGCGGCTGGTGGACCCGCAGCGGCAGCGGCGCCCACAGCCTGACCAACTGAGGAGGAAACCATGGACCCCAACGAGACGATGACCGAGGCGCTGGCCGCCTGGCTGCGCACCGCGCCGGCGCTGGCCGACCTGCGGGCGCTGTGGGTGGACGACCTGCCGGCGGCGCCGGGCTGCGCCGGGCTGTTCCCGGCGGGCGGCGGGGTGACCGCCCGGCGGGAAAACCTGCTGGGGCAGCGGTTTGCCCGCTGCCGCGCCCGCTGGACCCTGCGGCTGGTGCTGCCCCACGGCACGGCCGGCGCGCCGGCCAACGCCCGCCGGCTGGAAGCCCTGGCCGACTGGACCGCCGCCCAGAGCGCCGCCGGCCTGGCCCCCCGCTTCGGCAACGCCGACCCGGCCGCCGAGACCCTGACCGCCGCCGGCGGGCTGGAAAAGACCGGCGACGAGGGCACCGCCACCTACGCCGTGACCCTGACCGCCGAGTACACCCGCCAGCTGTGCTGACCCCAACCAAAGGAGGAACCGTTTTGAAGATCGAACGCAAATACATGGCCCACTACCTCAACGCGGCCTTCGGCACCGAGCCGGACAGCTACTGCCGCCTGGGCAGCGACCTGGAGGAGTATTCCCCCGAAATGACCGCCAATGTGGAAAAGAAGCAGAACATCCTGGGCCAGACTTCGGTGGTCATCGACGGCTACCAGAAGCAGGGCGAGGTGACCCCCTACTATGCCGAGGAGGGCGACCCGCTGTTTGAAAAGCTCCAGGCTATCCTGGACGGGGACCTGGTGCTGGACGACCTGAAGACCGACATCGTGGAGGTCAAGCTCTGGGGCGAGGAAAGCTCCGGCGCCTACCCGGCCGTGAAGGAGGAATGCTACATCGAGATCGTCAGCTACGGCGGCGACACCACCGGCTACCAGATCCCCTTCAACGTCCACTACACCGGCGTCAAGACCAAGGGCACCTTTGCGGTGGATACCAAGACCTTTACCCCGGCCTGATCGCCGGCGCCGGGCGGGTGGGCGGGAAGAACAAGGAAAGGAGTGTGCCGAAAATGCACAAGATCCAGGTGGATACCGGCGTGGAGGAGTTCGAGGTCAACGGGCGGGGCGTGCTGCGCTTCAACCCCGGCGACCCCAACATCTACCACCGCTTTTTCGATGCGCGGCAGCAGCTGAGTGCGCTGCAGACCGAACTGACCCGGCGGACCCGGGCGCTGGAGGAAAACCCCGACGCGGAGGACCGGGCCGCCGCCGAACTGGTGCTGCTGGCCGAGTACGACCGGCGGATCAAGGCGATGCTCAGCGGGGTGTTCGGCAAAGAAAACGACTTTGACGCCCTGCTGGAAGGGGTGAACCTGGCCGGGCTGGGCCGCAACGGCCGCCCGGTGGTGCAGAACCTGCTGGACGCCTTGGCCCCGGTACTGCAGCAGGGGGCCGAAACCACCCTGCAGGCCACCGCCCGCCAGGCGGTGCAGCAGGCCGAACAGGCCCGCGCCGAACGCGGCGGGGCCGGGGCGTGAACCCCTGGACGCTGCCCACCGCCCTGCCGGTGGCCGGGCAGGACCGGCCGGTGCAGACCGATTTCCGGGACGTGCTGGACATCCTGGCCTGGCTGGACGGCCCCGACGACACCCTGCGCCCCGACGAGCGCTGGTATGTGGCGCTGGCGCTGTTCTACCGGGACTTTGACGCCCTGCCCCCCGCCGCCTGGCCCGAGGCCGCCCGGGCGCTGGCCGGATTCCTGGCCGGCCCCCAGGCCGAGGCGCCGGGGCGGGCGGGGCCGCGGCTCATCGACTGGCAGCGGGACGCCGGGCTGATCGTGGCCGGGGTGAACCGGGCCGCCGGGTGCGAGGTGCGGGCGCTGCCCTACCTGCACTGGTGGAGCTTCCTTGGCTGGTTCGCAGCCATGGAGCCGGGGGCGCTGGGCACGGTGGTGGCCATCCGGGACAAGCTGCACCGGGGCCGCCGGCTGGAAGGCTGGGAGCTGGAATACTACCGGGCCCACCGGGACCAGATCGACCTGCGCCCCGCGCCCACCGCCGCCGAGCGGGCGGAGCGGGACCGGCTGCTGGCGCTGCTGGACGGCGGCCCACAGGAAAGAAGGGGGGAGGACCTTGGCCAGAACACTACAGTTTGAACAGGAATCCCTGCCGGCCGAGACCGGGCGGCAGGCCCGGGCGCTGGGGCAGGCCCTGCAGGCGCTGGCGGACGGCCTGAACGCCGCGGCCGCCGGCGGAGCCCGGGCCCGGGGGGTGCTGCAAAGCCTGCCCGCCACGGTGCAGGCGGCCGCCCGGCCGCTGCAGACCGCGCTGAACCCGGCGCTGGGCGCCCTGGGAACGCTGGTGCGCGGCGCCGCCGACGGCACCGACCGGCTGGCCGCCCTGCTGGGCGGGCAGACCGCCCCGGCCGCCAAGACCGCCGCCCGGGCGGTGGAGCAGGTGGGCCGGGCGGCCAAGACCACCGCCCGGTCCGCCGACAAGGCGGCGCGCAGCCTGGCCGGCTTTGACGAGATCGAGCGGCTGGCGGCGGCCGATGCTGCCGACACCGCCCTGCCGGATGCCGGCGGGACAGGCGGCGGCAGCGGCGGGGCGGGACCCGGCCGGCCGGGCGGCAGCGCGGCCCCCGGCGGGCTGCCCGGGGCGCTGGCGGCGGCGCTGGGGGCGGTGCAGGCTTTCTGGCAGCAGGTGCAGGCGCTGTACGCCCCGGCCATCGAAGCCTGGCGGGCCGCCTGGGCCCAGCTGCAGGCCGCCGCCCTGGCGGTGTGGGGCCCGGTGCAGGCTGCGGCCCTGGGGCTGTGGCAGAACGCCCTGGCCCCGCTGGCCGCCTACCTGGGCGGCACCTTCCTGCCCGGGGTGTGGAACAGCCTGTCCCAGGCGTTCGCGCCCATCCTGGGCGGGGCGGCGGCCACCGCCGTCACCCAGCTGGGCACCCTTTTCACCACCCTGGCGGCGCTGGTCAGCGATGCGGTGAACAACGTCCTGGGCCCGCTGCTGGCCCTGGCGCTGCAGATGTGGCAGGGGGCGATGGGTTCCATCCAGGCCGCCTGGACCGCCTACGGCCAGCCGATCCTGGCCGGCGCGGCGCAGGCGGTGCAGAACCTCTGCACCATCTTCATGACGCTGTGGACCGGCACCGTGCAGCCGGTGCTGCAGGCGCTCATCACCCAGCTGGGCCAGCTGTGGAACACCGCGCTGCAGCCGCTGTTCGACGCCCTGACCCTGGCCATGGGCTCGGTGATGAACCTGCTGCTGACCTTCTGGAACACGTTGCTGGCGCCGCTGCTCAACTTCCTGGCGGCCAGCTTCGGGCCGGTGGCGGCCCAGGTCTTTTCTACCCTGGCCGAAGCGGTGCGGCTGGCCGTGCAGACCGCCGCCGGGCTGCTGACCAGCCTGCTGCAGCTGCTGCGGGGGCTGGCAGACTTCCTGACCCAGGGGCTGCTGGGCAACTGGACCGCCGGCTGGCAGGCGATGACCGACTCGGCCGCCGCGGCCTGGCGCACCATCACCGACACGGTGCGCGGGGCCATCCAGGGCCTGCAGACGCTGATCGCCAACTTTGCCAGGGGCATCGCCGACGCGGTGACCAACGCCTGGCAGGCGCTCAGCGGCCTGGGGCGGGGGGCGTCCGGCCTGGGGCGGGTCTACAAGACCGGCCGCAGCGCCGCTGTGCCCTACGCCGCCGTGCCCGCCCTGGCCAGCCCCCCGCGGCTGCCCGCCCTGGCCGCCGGCGCGGTGATCCCGCCCAACCGGGCCTTCCTGGCGCTGCTGGGGGACCAGCGGCAGGGCACCAACATCGAAGCCCCGCTGGATACCCTGCGCCAGGCTTTTGCCGAGACGCTGGCCGGTTTTGCCGGCCAGGACCAGACCATCAACATCTATCTGGGCGAGGAACTGCTGGACAGCGTCATCGCGTCCAGCCAGAGCCGCCGGATGCTGCGCAGCGGAGGAAGATGAATGACCATTCTCAAGATCGGCGGCGCCGAGATGCCGGCGCCCCACAGCTACAAGGTCAGCCTGTCCGACCTGGACAGCGCCGACACCGGCCGCACCGAGGACGGCGTGCTGGTGCGCGCCCGGGTGCGGGGCGGCGTGGCCAAGATCTCGGCCGCCTGGCAGGCCCTTTCCACCGACCAGTGCGCGGCCATCCTCAACGCCACCGCCGCCGACCGGTTCACGGTGGAATACTTTTTCGGCACCGCCCGCACCGCCCAGATGTACGCCGGCACCCGCACCGCCGACCTCATCGCCGCCCGCGAAGGCCAGGCCGTGTGGGAGGTGACGCTGGACCTTGTGGAGTTTTAGCAACCGCCCGCCGCGCCCCCGCCGCCCGGAGGGGCGGGAGACCATCTTACCGGAAAGGGGTGTCATGTCTTGTACGCCGTAACCGAAGCCTTCGAACAGGCCATCCGGGCGCCGGTGCGCACCGAGCGGCTCCGGGGCACGCTGACCCTCACCGACGGCACGGTGCGCAGCTTCGGCCCCGAATCGCTGATGAGCGGGTCGGTCACGCTGGATACCCAGTGCGTCAACGGCCAGGAGCTGGAGTTCGGCTGCGTCTATCTGGGGCAGGCGTCCTTCCAGCTGCGCACCGACCTGTCCCGCTACAAACTGTACGGCGCCCGGGTCAGCCTGACCTACGGCCTGCAGCTGCCCGACGGCAGCTGGGCCGACCTGCCGCTGGGGGTGTACACGGTGGCCGAAGCCGAGCGCACCAACCTCTGCGTCTCCATCCACGCCTACGACAACCTGCTCCTGCTGGACCGGGACTACACCGGCCCCGCCCTGCAGGGCACCCCTTACGGGATGCTCAGCCAGATCGCCGAGCACTGCGGGCTGGAACTGGGGGTGACCGAAGCCGACCTGGCCGGCCAGCCCAACGCCGCCGAGACCTTCCAGCTGGACACCCAGGACGGCTGCGCCACCTGGCGGGACTGCCTGGCCGCAGTGGCCCAGGTGACCGGCTGCTTCGGCGCGGTGGACCGGGCCGGGGCGCTGGTGCTGCGGCCCTTCGGGGCGCAACCCTGCGCCACGCTGGGCACCGGCGACCGGGCCGGCGCGGCGGTGGCCGACTATGTCTGCCGCTACACCGCCCTGGTGGTGGAGACCGGCGGGCGGCGGCTGGTCAGCCGGGACCCCGACGACGCCGGCGGCCTGACCATGACCATCACCGACGCGCCGCTCTTTGCCAAAGGGCTGGCCGAGCGGGCCCAGGCCCTGGCCGACGCCCTCTTCGCCCACCTGCAGACGCTGGCCTATGTGCCGGCCAGCCTGACCGGCGTGGCCGACCCGGCGCTGGACTGCGGCGACCGGCTGACCATCACCGAGCCGGGGGAAGCCTCCGGCCAGACATCGGCCCAGACCCTCGTCACCCACCGGGTGTGGAAGTTCCGGGGCAGCAGCACCCTGAAAGGGGTGGGCAAAAACCCCTACCTGGCCGCCGCCCGGGACAAGGGCGCCGCCGCCCTGCAGCAGCTGCAGACCGACACGGTGAACAACCGGCTGATCTTCTACAGCTTCGTCAACCCCGCCGCCGTCACGGCCGGGCCGGGGGCGGAGGTCACGGCCGCCCGGGTCACCTTTGTCACGGTGGAAAAAACCGGGGCGCTCTTCTTCGCCCAGCTGCTGGTCAACGCCGAGCCCGACGCCCCCGAACCGGAGGACCCGGACACCGGCGGCACCGACGCCCCGGCCGACACCGGCGGGCAGACCGGGGAGGACATCGGGGAGGACACCGGGGACGGGGGCGAAAGCGCCGCCCCGGCCGAGCCGCCCTCCCTGCTGCTGGAGGTGCGGTACTACCTCAACGGCAGCCCGGTGACCGGCTTTGCCCCGGTGCAGCGGCTGACGGCGGGGCCGCGCATCCTGGCGCTGTTCTATCCCTTCACCGAGCTGGAGGCCGACACCTCCAACCGGTTCGAAGTGCGGCTGGCGGTCACCGGCGGCACCGTGACGCTGGCGGCCGGCGGGCTGCGGGGGGTCATCACCGGCCAGGGCATGGCCGGCGGCCCGGTGTGGGACGGCACCCTCCAGGCCGAGGATGCCCTTGGCCCGGTATCCTGGCAGCGCCGGCCCCTGACCACCGGCCCGCTGCAGGACCAGCCGGCCCTGCGCGCCGCCGCCCCGGCTTCGGCCGCCGGCCAGGACACCCTGCCAACCCTCGCCTGGGCCCCCGCCGCGCTGGTGCTGCAGGACCTGCAGGCGGAGAACCCCGCCATCCAACAAGAGGAGGTATGACCATGAGCATCCAGGGGCAGACCCGGATCGAACTGACCGACATCCACACCGGGCGGACCCGGGTGTGGGAACACAAAAACCGCGTCACCGACGCGCTGCAGGAGATCTTCACCCCCTTCGGGCTGTATACCGACAGCCGGATGCTGGACCCCCAGGGCGGCGAGGACGCCAACAGCCCGCTGCTGTTTGCCAGCGGCGGGGTGCTGCTGCTGGACACGGCGGTGGGCGCCGATGAGGACGCCCTGCTGCTGCCGGCGGGCACGGCGGTCACCGGCAGCGGGGCCTGCGGGCAGACCAACGCCGGCGAAAACCGGGTGCGGGGCAGCTTCAACGCGGTGGAAAGCCAGCTGGACCCGGACGAAGGCCAGCTGACCTTCGTCTACGATTTCAGCACCCAGCAGGCCAACGGCACGGTGGCCTCCATCTGCCTGACCCACCGGGGCGGCGCGATGCTGGCCAGCGAGGACACCCACGCCAGCGCCGACCACTATGCCTACGAGGCCGGCGAGACCTTCGGCGGGCAGCTCAGCCGGGGGTTCCTGACCTTCCTGGACGCCGAGACTGACCTGCCCTACCTGCTGGAGATGGACGAGGAGGCGGACGAGCTGCTGCTGGCCCGCCCCGCCGCCGGCGGCGACGGTACACTGCAGCTGACGCTGGAAGCCTACCCCGCCTACACCCGCAGCCTGGACCTGTTCTGGCAGCGGGGGACCAACAAGCCCCCCTGCAAGCGCAGCCAGACCGTGACGGTGCAGCCGCTGCTCAAGGCCAGCGCCGGCACCGCCTACTTCCTGGGCTGGAACTACCGCCCCGAGACCCGCACCCTCTACATCACCAACACCAGCGGCACCCAGGTGGCGGCCAACGCGGCCTTCCAGGTGCTGGCGGTCAGCCTGGACACCCGGCAGGTCACGGTCCACAGCCTGACCAACCAGACCGGCGTGGCGCTGGCGGGCAGCGGCGCCGGGTCGCTGCGGGGCAGCACCCTGAGCATGAACCTGCGCCCCGCCCGGCCGCTGGCCGGCTTTGTCTACGACGGGGCGGTGTACATGCGCAGCTACCAGCGCAGCGGGGACCTGTACCGGTATTTCCGCATCCCGCTCACCGACGCCGGGGACGTGACCGAGATCGACTGCGCGGGCCTGCCCTTCACCTATGTGAACGACGCCTACGCCGGCCGGCTGTACAGCTACGCCGCCGCCGGGGTGGGCGACGGCAGCTACGGCGCCGTGCTAGACACCGCCAAAAACCGCATGCGCCGCACCGAGGTGTACAGCAGCGGCGCCGACTACCTGAAGATCTACCCGATCCGCGGCCGGCAGCTGCTCTGCCTGGCCTGCCGGGACAACGGCGACAAGGCGGACGGCGTGGTGCTGAGCGTGCGGGCCAACTACCTGGCCACCGTCAACGACCTGGCCGAGCCGGTGGAAAAGACCGCCGACAAGACGATGAAGGTGACCTACATCCTGCGCCGCACCGCCGGCGCCGACAGCGAAGGAGGCAGCGTATGAGACTGACAAGCGGGGAGGTGCTGCTGCGCTGGCCGCTGAGCACCCACATTCTGACGGCGGGCTGGACCTACAACGACGGCAGCGCCCACAACGCCATCGACCTGCGGGCGGGGGCCGGCACCCCGGTCTATGCGGCGGAAGGGGGCACGGTGGACCAGCTGCAGACCTGGGACGGGCACACCCGCACCGGGATGCAGAGCTACGGCACCATGGTGCGGCTGCGCCATGCCGACTACCGGGGCCAGCCGCTGCAGACCCGCTACGCTCACCTGACGCGGGCCTGCGTCAAGGCGGGGCAGCTGGTGCGGGAGGGGGACCTGCTGGGCTACAGCGGCCAGACCGGCAACTGCGCCGGCGCCCACCTGCACTTTGAGGTGCTGCTGGCCGGGGTGCGCTGCAACCCGCTGAACTGGCTGGACGGGGAATTTTCCTGTGCGAGCCCGGCGGTGCAGGCCCACCTGGGCGTTTACGAGAGCGTGCGGCGCCCCGGCACGCCGGCGCCGGCCCGGCTGCAGCGGCTGAGCATCGGCCCGGTGAGCGACGGCGACGCCATGAGCTTCTGGAACCTGGCCCAGCGGCTGGGGGTGCCCTATGCCGCCGCCTATGTGGAGGAGGGATGAGGATGGAATGGACGGTCATCACGGCGCTGGTCACGCTGGTGGGGCTGGGGATCTCGGTGGGCGGGCCGGTGGTGCGGCTCAACGGCAGCATCACCCGGCTGAACACCCTGCTGCAGGCCATGGAGGCCCGGCTCAACGCCCTGGAGCGGGACCTGGAAGCCCAGGCCGGCAAGGCCGCCGACAGCCACCGCCGGCTGTGGGCCCGGGTGGAACAGCAGGACCGGCAGCTGGGCGAACACGAGACAAGACTGAAATTGCTGGAAGGGGGACATTGAGATGTGGCAGGAACTGATCCGCAGCCTGGCGGCCCTCATCAAGGTCAAGACCATCGTCACGCTGGTGGTCATCGGGGTGTTTGCGGCGCTGGCGCTGTCCGGCGCACTGCAGCCCGACACCGTCATGACGGTGGTGAGCATGGTGGTGGCCTTCTACTTCGGCACCCAGAGCCGGCGGGAGGATCCGAAAAAGTGACCCGGCCGGCGGGGCAAAAAGGGCGCTGGAGCGGTGGTTGCGCCGCCCTGTGTGGAAATTGCACAAGATTGAACCGGAGATTTCTATGCGTTTTCCCCACACTGCCCCTTGACGAGCCGCCCCGCGCCACGGTATCATAGGGCAAAGAACGCAAGGCGGCGGCCGTGACCCACGGCCGCGCCGCAGGCTGGGGGAGGTGCGAAACATGACACAACAGGAACTGCGGGAGATCCTGGCGGAACAGTTCAGCTGTGATGAAGAGGAGCTGGCCGGCGATACCGCGTTGGCCGACCTGGGCGCCGACCACGAGGACCTGGTCGAGCTGGCCTGGCAGCTGGGCGAAGCCATCGGCGTCGAGGTGGACGAAGACCGCCTGGCGGAGATCGGCACGCTGGACGAGCTGTGGCGGTTTGTCCGCGAACTGGAAGAAGAAGCCGAATGATCTGTCGCCGCAGCCGGGACCGGCTGCGGCGCTTTTTTTGCAAAAAAAGTGGAAAAAAACCGGCCGGGTCCCTATCCAAACCGGCGGGGGTGTGGTATAATACGGATAGTCATACTGCAAAAATATGCCGACCGGGCGGGCCTGCCGCCCCGGCGTCAAGGAGGAACGGTTTATGTTGTTGGAAGTGCTGGTGCTGGTCGTGGGCCTGCTGGTGGCCGTCGGCCTGATCGTGTTGCTGGAACGCAAGCTGGATGAAGCCTACGCGGTGCCCAAGGCGGAACCGAAACCCGCCCCGGCCGCGGCCCCCAAGGCGGCTGCCAAGCCGGCCCCGGCGGCGCCCAAGGCCCCGGTGGTGGAAAGCGGCATCCCGGCCGAAGTGGTGGCGGCCATTGCGGCGGCCGTCGTCAGCCTGGAAGGCGCGGTGGCGGTGCGCAGCATCCGCAAGGCGCCGGCGGGCGGGTCCCGCCGCGGCGTCTGGGGCGATGCCGGCGTGCTGGCCAACACCACCCCCTTCATGGCCTGACCGGCAAACGCCGGCACGGCCTGCCATCTTTTTGGCACAGCGCCCGTCCCCTTTTGGGGGCGGGCGTTTTTTGGTGTGCCGCCGGGGCGGGATGCTGAAACAATTTCTTGACAAGTGTATGAATTGCATATAAACTATAAGTAGGTTTTAGATTGTATCAGGCAAATCACCGGTACGGACTGTGTCTGCCCAGCGGCAGCGTCTGCAGCGGGGCGGCGGGGGGTCCCGGCGGCCCCGGGCGTTGCATTCGCCGGGGCGGCGGGCTTTCCGGTTTGCCGGGTACGCGCTAGGATCAAGCGGCAGAGGGGCCGCCGGCGGACCGCGCCGCGCACCTTTGCCGGGGGGCCGCTGCCACAGCGGGCGCCCGTTTTATTTGGTACCACGACCGCTGGCCTGCCGGCCGCGCTCGTTGTTTTTCGTAGGGTGTATGAAAAGGCAAAGCGCCGGCCGCGGCCGGGCTGCCGCCTGTTCGGGCCGCCGCCGCGGCGCCCGGCAGCGGCTTGCCGCCCACCCGCTGGGAAGGCCGCCTTCCTGCGTCCCCGCGCCGCTTCGGGCGGCGGGGCCGGGCGGCGCACCCTGCCCGGGAAAAGTCTGCACGCTGCGCCCTGCCCGGGGCGCGGCTTTCGGGCGGCGGGGCCGCCGTGCAGCCTGCACCTTTTCAGAACAAACGAATCATCGAATAATCGAACGCCCTGTTACCCGGCTGCGCCTCAAATGTTCCCTATACCATTTTGAGGAGTTGACACACATGCCCACCATCATCACGGTGCTGGTGGTCGTCATCGTTGCCGCCGCGGTCGGGGCGCTCTGCTTTTACCTCGGCATCACCTACCGCAAGCGTATGGCCGAGGCCAAGCTCGGCTCCGCTGAGGAGGAGGCCAAGCGGATCGTCAACGATGCGATCAAAGCCGCCGAACAGAAACGGAAGGAAACCATCGTCGAAGCCAAGGACGAAGCCTTCAAGCTGAAGAGCGAGGCGGACAAGGAGATCAAGGACCGCCGCGCCGAGATCAGCCGCCAGGAACGCCGCATGGACCAGAAGGAGGAGGCGCTGGACAAGCGCACCGCCACCATGGAGCGCAAGGAAGAAGACCTGAAAAAGCGCACCGAACTGGTGGAAGCCCGGCTGGACGAACTGGAACAGCTCAAGCTGCGCCAGGTGGAAAAGCTGGAAGCCATCGCCGCCATGTCCCAGGAGGACGCCCGCGCCGTGCTGCTCAAGCAGATCGACGATGAGCTCACCCACGAAAAGGCCATGCGCATCGCCGCCTACCAGGCCAACATGAAGGACGAATGCGACAACATCGCCCGGGAAATGATCGGCCAGGCCATCGCCCGCTGCGCGGCCGACGCCACCAGCGAGGCCACGGTCAGCGTGGTGCCGCTGCCCTCCGACGAGATGAAGGGCCGGATCATCGGCCGGGAAGGGCGCAACATCCGCGCCCTGGAGACCGCCACCGGCTGCGACCTGATCATCGACGACACCCCCGAGGCCATCACCCTCTCCAGCTTCGACCAGACCCGCCGGGAGATCGCCCGCATGGCGCTGGAACGCCTGATCGCCGACGGCCGCATCCACCCCGCCCGCATCGAGGAGACGGTGGACAAGTGCCGCCGGGAACTGGAACTGCAGATGAAGCGGGAAGGCGAAAAGGCCGTCATGGACCTGGGCATCCACAGCCTGCACCCCGACCTGGTCAAGCTGATCGGCCGGCTGAAGTACCGCACCTCCTACGGGCAGAACGTGCTGTCCCACAGCCTGGAGGTGGCCTGGCTGGCCGGGCTCATGGCCGGGGAGCTGGGGGTCAACGTCCAGCAGGCCCGCCGCGCCGGCCTGCTGCATGACATCGGCAAGGCGCTGGACCACGAGATCGAGGGCAGCCATGTCCAGATCGGCGTGGACATCTGCAAGAAATACCGGGAAAACCCGGCGGTCATCCATGCCATCGAGGCCCACCACGGCGACGTGGAGCCCAAGAGCGTGCTGGCCTTCATCATCATGGCGGCCGACGCCATCAGCGCGGCCCGCCCCGGCGCCCGCCGCGAGAATATGGAAAGCTATATCAAGCGGCTGGAAACGCTGGAAAGCCTGTGCAACGGCTTCGAAGGGGTGGAAAGCGCCTACGCCGTCCAGGCCGGGCGGGAGGTGCGCATCCTGGTCCAGCCGGACAAGGTGGCCGACGACCAGGTCATCCTGCTGGCCCGCAGCATCGCCAAAAAGATCGAGGACGAGCTGGACTACCCCGGCCAGATCAAGGTCAGCGTGATCCGGGAAAGCCGCGCCACCGAATACGCGAAGTGACGCCCCGGCCTGCCGACCCTGCCGAACCAAAAAATCCCGCCCCCCAGGGGGCGGGATTTTTTTGACTTGATTTACCGGGAAAAGCCGGGCTCAGGCCCGGGGGGCGGTCTCGTCGCCGCTCGCTTCGGGGGCCTCATCAACCGGGGGCTCCGGGGTTTTGTCGGCTTCGGCCGGGGCGGGTTCGTCGGTCTCGGGCCCGGCGGGCTCGTCGGTCTCGGGCTCGTCGGTCTCGTCAGTCTCGGTCTCGGCGTCGGCGTCGGGCAGGGGGGCGGCGGCGGGGGCCGGGGGCCAGGCTTCGGCGGGGGCGTCGGAGCGGGCGGCCAGATCCTCGGCCCGCATCTTGCGGATGGTCTCCTCAATGTGGAAGCTCTTGTCCAGCGGGATGTACAGGATCAGCAGGGTCAGGCTCATGGGCAGCCAAAAGTTGGTAAAGGGCAAGACCAGGGTGGTCAGCGGGTAAAACAACAGGTAAGCCCCCCAGTACACCACCTGCACGGCCACCGCCCCGGCGGTGCGGGGCAGGTAGCCCAGGAACAGCAACACCGAGTTTTTCAGGAGCTGCAGAAAGGGCAGGTCCAGCAGCGCCAGCTGGGGCACGATGTAGAAGGTCAGCCCCACCGACAGCGCCATGCCCAGAATCAGCATCACCACCAGCATCAGCAGGTTGTCGTTGTCCGGGCGCAGGTGGAACAGGGTGAACAGCTGCCCGGCGATCACCAGCCCGCAGACCATGCCAGGCACCAGGCAGCCCTTCCAGTTGCGCTTCCAGGCCCGGCGGTAGGTCACCCACCAGAAGCCGGGCTCGTCCCGCAGGCTGCGCAGCAGGGTGTCGGCCATGCCGACGATCTGGGGCATCGCCAGGGCGCCGCCCACCACCCCGGCGGCGATCACAAAGATCACGGCGTGGCTGGCAATGGCCAGCGACAGCAGCAGCATGAAGGGCAGAAAGCCCAGCAGGGCCAGCAGGCCGGCCTTGAAAAAGGAACCCAGGTCGCGGCCCAGGATCTCGAACCAGCGGGCGGCGCCCTTTTTGCGGGGTTCGTCCGGGCGCACGCCGGGGCCCGGGCGGTTGTAGCCGAACAGATTGGACAGAAAGGACATGATGCGTATTCTCCTTTTTTGCACGCTGCCGCCGGCAGCGGATTCACCCTTTTATTGTAGCAAATCTGCCCGGTGGGTACAAGGGGCGCACCGCAGAAAAAACGCCGGCGGCGGGCCGGAAAAACGCCCCGCTCCCCGCCCCGCACCCCGCCGGGAAAACCGCCCCCCTGCCGCACCCCGCCGGGAAAACCGCCCCCTGCCGCCCGCCCCGGCAGCGCCTTTTTTGCCCTTTGGGCCCTGCGGGTTGTAAAAAATCGCCCGGCGGCTTTACAAAGCGGAAAAAAGACAGTACAATAGAAAAACAGGCGGTGTCCCCGCGCCGCGCTGCGATCCCCGTCGGAACGGGCGGCCCCGGGCCGGCCCCGAAGAGATATGCCAAAAACTAGGAAAAGAGGACATGCTATGAAGCGATTTATGCTGTGTGCGCTGTCTGCGCTGATGGCCGGCGCGATGCTGGCGTCCTGCTCGCGGGACCAGGGCATCGAACCCACCACCTCGACCCCGGTCCAGGAGGCCACCCCGGCGCCCACCCCGACCCTGCCCCCCTATGAGGCCAACGCCCTGACCGGCGAAGCCCGGGACGCCGACTACCCCGCCGGCCAGCGCATCACCGCCGTGATGGTCAACAACATCACCCGGGCCCGCCCCCAGCGCGGCCTGTCGGATGCGCAGATGCTGTTCGAGATCAAGGTCGAAGGGGGCATCACCCGCTTCATGGCCCTCTACAATGACTACCATGACATCCAGGAAGTGGGGCCGATCCGCTCCGGCCGCGACCAGTTCTTCCAGCTGATCCTGCCCTGGCAGGCCCTGTATATCCATGAGGGCGAGAGCGTCGTCATGAAGCAGTACGCCGCCGACTATGACTACGGCCTGCTCAACAACAACGACGGCGCCAACGGCTACCGGGACTACAACCGTGTGAACTGGCTGGGCGAAAGCTACAACAACGGCCTGCCCATTGAGCACACGATGTACACCAGCGGCGAGAATATCCAGCAGTATATCGACAGCAACAGCGTGGATATGAACCGCGACTACAACTCCACCTTCTTCAACTTTGTGGACTACCGCCAGGACAACCCGGTGCGGGACCTCTCCAACAGCCAGGACAGCGCCTATGTGCTGGACGAGTACGGCCCGGTGGTCACCGACGGCGAATATGTGGAGATCACCCATTCCGCCAGCTACAAGACCCGCTTCCTGTATGACGCGGCCACCACCAGCTACACCATGCAGCAGTACTACTCCACCGACGGCTCCTGGCGGGATACGGTGGACGAGGGCAACGACACCACCCTGACCTTCCCCAACGTGCTGGTGCTCTTCACCGACATCCACGTCTACCCCGGCCACGAGGCCAAGGACCTGCAGAACGTGGACTACGGCCCCGGCGGCATCGGCTACTACAGCTACGGCGGCAAGACCGAGCGCATCTACTGGCAGAAGGGCACCCCGCTGGAAGCCCTGCGCCTGTACTACCTGACCGAAGACGGCCAGTGCAGCGACGTGCCGCTGGAAGTGAACATCGGCAAGAGCTATGTCGCCGTGGTGGACGTGGACGAGGCCGCCAACTATGAGACCGGCCTGCTGGCCGACCATGACCTGGCCGCCAGCGACGCCGCCACCACCGAGTCCGAAGCCCCGGACGCCGACGTGGCCGAATAACACCCGTCCTGCGCCGCCGCGCAGGTTTCGGCAAAAAACCGAACAGGCGCACAGCCGCTGCCGGTGGCAGCGCCCGTGCGCCTTGTTTGGTACAAACGGCGCCCCGCCCCGCGGCCGGGCGCGCCGCAAGAGGTGACCCCATGAAAAGAACCATCCGGACCATCGCCCTGGCCCTGGCGCTGGCGCTGCTGGCGGGCTGCAGCCTGCCGGCTTCCAGCCAGCCGGCCCCCACGGCCGAGCCGGCCCCCACGGCCGAACCCACCCCCGAGCCCACCCCCACCCCGGCGGTGACCACCAACCCCCTGACCGGCGAGACCACCGGCCAGGACTATACCAACCAGCGCCCGGTGGCGGTGACGCTGCGCACCGCCGACGGCGCCACCCCCTACTGGGGCCTGTCCGCCGCCGACCTGGTCATTGAGGGCGTTTCGGAAGGGTATGACCCGATGATGGTGGCGGTCTTTGCCCGGGCGGCCGACCTGACCAAAGTGGGCCCGGTGGGCCCGGCGCGGGACCTGGGGCTGCAGTTTGTGCTGCCCCTCAACGCCGTGCCGGTGCATATCGGCAAAAACATCTATGCGTCCAACCTGCTCAACCTGCTCACCTACCAGGATGTGGACGGCCTGCACACCGGCACCGCGGCCTTCCAGTTTGACGCCGACCGCTACGCCAGCGGCTACCGGGAGGAAAACTGCTGGTACACCACCGCCGACCTGGTCAACGCCGGGCTGGCGCTGTACGAGAAGGACGCCGCCGGCGCCAACATGACGATGTTCCACTTCGCCCCCCGCCAGGCCCCCGAGACCAAAAACGCCACCGAGGTGACCATCGCCTTCTCGGTGTACAATCAGGAACAGCTGTTCTACAACTCCGACACCGGCCTGTATGAGAAGAACGACCCCGACGGCAGCGGCACCACCGACGCCGACAACGGCCAGCGGGTCAGCTTCAAGAATCTGCTGATCCTGTATGCCTCCAGCGGCATCAAGGACGACGGCTACACCCGCCAGTACGACCTGTCCGGCGGCACCGGGCTGTACATCACCGACGGCGGCTGGCAGGAGATCCGCTGGACCAAGGGGGACGCCGCCGCCCCGCTGGCCCTGACCACCACCGAGGGCGCCACGCTGGAGGTGAACCCGGGCAAGACCTTCCTGGCCATCTACGGCGGGTTCTACGGCCAGAGCCTCACGGTGGCGGCCTCCGACGGGACGGTGCAGACCCTGCCCGAGCGGATGCCGCTGCTGGACAGCGCCGTGTCGGACGAAGCCGCCGCCGCGGCCCAGGCCGTGCAGGACGCCGAGAACGCCGTGCTGGCCGCCCTGGCCGAACAGGCGGACGCCGAGCAGGCGGTGACCGACGCCGCCGCCACCGAGGACACCGCCGACGACACCGCGGCCGCCGAGCGCAAGGCGGCCGCCGACCAGGCGGTGACCGACGCCAAGGCCGCCTACGAGGCGCTCACCGGCACCCCCTACGACCCGCCCGCCCCCACCGAGGCCCCGGCCGCCGAGGAGACGCCGGCCGAATGAGCCCGGCGCTGCACAAAAGACAAAAGCCGCTGCGAAGCATTTCGCAGCGGCTTTTTTGCGGTATATGCCCGGCCCTGGCGGCGCGGCTCACAGGTCCAGGTAGTCGGGGGCGGGGGCGGGCTCCTCGTCCAGATAGCCCAGCGGCACCACGTCGTAGGCTTCGGCCAGGTGGTCCCGCATCCACATGGCGGTGTCCAGCCGCAGGCTGTAGCCGCAGCCCGGGTCGGTCATCCAGTCTTCCGGCCGGCGCTGGGGCAGCACATGGCGGGCCATCATGTTCAGGATCACCCCGCCGTGGGTCACGCAGGCGGCTTCGTGGATCTGACTCTTGATCATGAACTCGAACAGCTTCATCAGCATCCCGTCGGTGCGGCGGGCAAAGGCTTCCCGGCTTTCGGCCCCCTCGGGCACGGTCTGGCTGGCGGGGTCCATCCAGGCCGCAAAGGCCGGGTCGGCGGCCAGCTCGGTGATGGGCCGGTTCTCGAACACGCCGAAGGCCATCTCCCGCAGGTCCTGCAGCGGCAGGGTGCGCACCCCCGGGTAAAGCAGCTCGGCGGTCTGGGTGGCCCGCAGCAGCGGCGAGGTGAAGACCACCTCCGCCGCCGGGTAGGCAAACCGGGCCTTGAGCTGCGCCAGCTGGGCGCGGCCCTCCTCACACAGCGGCAGGTCGGTGCCGCTGCCGATGTACCGCCCGTCCAGGTTGCCCTGGGTCAGACCGTGGCGGATCAGGTGGAGCTTGAAGTACAGCAAATGGAACGCCTCCTTGGGAAAGCGGGGCCGCCGGCAGCGGGCCCGGCTGGAAAATATTGGTTACAATTTGGTTACAATTTCCGGTTGCTCGATCCACCGGCGGTTTTTCGGGCACAATATTTGCACCCGGAAAGCCGGGCCGGGGCCAATATCTAGTCAAAGGGGCAAAATCTGCGCCAAATGGCCAAAAAGCAGCCGAAAAACTTGTCAAAAATGGTCTTTACAAAACGTTTTTTTGCAGATATAATCAACATTGCGTAAATGGCCCTTCGGGCCGGCCGGGGCAAGCCCGGCCCAAAGTGTGAAGGATGGCAAGAATCAATGGCGATGGAATTCAACCGGATCATCACCCTGCTGCGAAAGGAGCGGGGCATCACCCAAAAGCAGGCGGCGGCGGACCTGGGGATCAGCCAGGCCCAGCTTTCCCATTACGAAAAAGGCATCCGGGAATGTGGGCTGGAGTTCGTGGTCCAGGTGGCCGATTACTACGGCGTCTCCTGCGATTATCTGCTGGGGCGCAGCGCCGAGCGCAGCGGCCGCACCATCACGGTGGAGGAACTGCCCGAGGGCGGCTCAGCCAGCGGGGTGTGGCACGGCAGCGTGCTGCCCACCATGTACAAAAAACTCATCGCCAATTCGCTGGAAATTTTGTTTGACCGGCTGGAGCGCTGCAAAGACAAACGGGTGGTCACGGCGGTGAGCAACTACCTGATGCTGGCGGTATACGCAATGTTCCGGCAGCTGTACCAGGCGGCGCCAAAAAATGTGGCCAGCCTGTTCCGCATCAGCCCGGCCCGGTGGCCCCACGCCACCCAGGCCGCCATGTCCGCCCAGCAGGGGCGGCTGGCCGCCCTGCTGGCCGGCGAGGAGGAGGGCGGCGCCCCTGACCCCAAGGTCTTCGCCATGACCACCGAGAGCCTGGCCCGGGATTACCCCCGCCACGCCACCAGCCTGATGAATCTTGTCAAAAACAGCGAGGAGACCGTCCGCCAGGGCTGAGGCCGGGCGAACCCTTGCAAACTCCGCCGTCAGCGGCGGGCGGCCCCGGCCGGGCGCCGCCTGCGCGGCGGCTTTTTTGCTGCCGGGGGGCGGGTCACAGCGCTTGCAGCGCCCGGCGGCAGGCGCCGCAGATGTGCTTGCCCCGGTACTCCACCATATCCTCGGCCACCTCGCCGCAAAAGTCGCAGCAGCCCAGCGGGCGGTATTTGCGCAGGATGATGCAGTCGGTGTCGGTCAAGATCTCCAGCGGGGTCTGGGGGGTCACGCCGAACTGCTTGCGCAGGTCCTTCGGCAGCACGATGCGCCCCAGCCCGTCCACGTTGCGAATGATGCCTGTCGATTTCATGATTTGTCCCTTTCCTTGTTCTGCCGACCCGCCCAACGGCAGGTCTTGGGTGGGAAGCTGCCCGATGCGCAACTTCTTGTGGTCATTATACGACTTTTTGGGTTTGCTGTCAATATTTGGAAATTTAACCAAACTTCGGCCGATTTGCCTCGAAATAGGCACGGCCGCAATTTTTTTTGAATTTTGGTGTAACATTTTGCCCCCGAATGACGACATATATAGTAGAACAGGCTGTTTCGGGCAGGCCGGCGGCGGGCGGTCCGGCGGGAATTTTCCACAAAAATCCCGCCGGATGTGGAGAATCCGACGCAACTTTGCAGAATTGAAACAAGTTTGACACAATTTCCGCGTATACTGTTTCCAATCCACCGGAAGGCGGCGGCCCCGCGGGCGCCCGGCCGCCTTTGACTTTTCCCGGGCGGCTTCGGCCGCCGCAAAAGAGGCAGGTGACCCCCAGTGCCCGACCGCGACCCTTCCCGCATCCCTTACCGCCGGCGGCAGCCGCCGCCGGCCCCCCGGCGCCGCCCGGCCGCCCGGCCGCCCCGCCCCGACAACCACGACTGGTACGCCATGCGTCGGCGCCGCCGCCGGCGGCGGATGGGCCGCGGGCTGCTGTGGGCGGTCATCCTGATCCTGCTGGCGGCGGCCACCCTGGCGGTGCTGTGGCCCACCCTGCACCCTGCCGACGACCCCGCCCGCACCGCCCCCCAGCCGGCGGCGGCCACCGCCGCCCCGGAGGATACCCGCCCGGTGGTGGCCATCGACCCCGGCCACGGCGGGGTGGACCGGGGCAGCGAGGGGCCGGGCTTCGGGGAATACGAGATGACCTGGCGCACCGCCAACGACCTGGCCGACCTGCTGGAAGCGGACGGACGGCTGCGCCCCTGCCTGACCCTGACCGAGACCGAGAGCCAGGACCCCGATTCCCCCCGCATCATGCCCAGCGAGCGGGCCCGGCGGGCCGCCGAGGCCGGCGCGGCGCTGCTGCTGTCCATCCACGGCAACTCCGACCCGGTCTACGGCGCCTCCGGCTATGAGTGCTACGCCATCCCGGTGGGGCGGGACCACCACGACGAAAGCCTGCGCTTCGCCCAACTGGTGGCCGCCAAATTCGGCGCGCTGGGCCAGCGGCTGCGGGGCGCCGACGGCGTCAAGTACATATTTTACGACCAGGACGACAACAAGTACGAGCGGGACGCCACCGACACCGACGTCTACACCGACCCCACCTTCGGCGTGCTGGAATACGCCGGATGCCCGGCGATCCTCAGCGAGCAGTGCTTCCTGACCAACAGCGCCGATGTGGACCTGCTGGGGGACGAGGACGGCTGCCAGCTGGCCGCCCGGCAGTATTACGAGGCGATCTGCCAGTGGTTCGGGCTGGAGCCCGCCGTGTAGGCCGCCCTTCCGAAGACATCCCCCCGCCGCGCCGGCCCCTCCCCCCAGGGAGCCGCGCCGGGCGCAGGCGGTTCCTTTCTTTTCCGCAGCCCGGTCCCCCCCGGGCCATCCCCCGCCCCATGACGGACAACATGGGGCGGGGTTTTTGTATATTCGGGGACGGGCGGAAAAAAATAGGGCAGGGGGGTTGACAACGGCAAATGTATCTGGTATAGTTACAGTACAGACTGAAACCAAATCAGTTACAGTTAGCGGGCCGACCCCGCATCCCCCCGCCCGCGGGCGGCGCACTCCGCAGCCGACCCGGGCGGGCCGCACCCCCGCCCTCCCGGCGGCCGGGGCCGGCCCGGCAAGATACAAACCAGACAAAACCAAAGGAGGTTTCCCCATGGCTGTCCTCGATCTCAACAAGAGCAATTTCAACACCACCATCCTCGGTTCCAGCACCCCGGTCCTCGTGGATTTCTGGGCCCCCTGGTGCGGGCCCTGCCAGCGGCTGGGCCCGGTGGTGGCCCAGGTCGCCGCCGAGCAGGAAGGCAAGCTGGTGGTGGGCAAGGTCAACATTGACGAAAACCCCGACCTGGCCGCCCACTACGGCATCGCCAGCATCCCCACCCTGATCCTGTTCAAAAACGGCAAGCCCTGCCCGCCGGTGGTGGGCCCCGGCGGCAAGGGCGGCATCCTGCAGTATCTGAACGAAAATCTGTAAGCGGCACGGCACAGCCCTGCGGCAAACGGCGGCCGGCCCGGTGTACGGGCCCGGCCGCCCTTGTATAAAAGGAGGTACGCCCTATGGCGGAAAAACTGTATGATGTGGCGGTGCTGGGCGGCGGGCCCGGCGGCTGCACGGCGGCACTGTACGCGGCCCGGGCCGGGCTGCGCACCGTCGTGCTGGAACAGCTGTCCGCCGGCGGCCAGATGGCCGACACCCCGCTGATCGAAAACTACCCAGGCTTCCCCGAAGGCGTCGGCGGCTTTGAGCTGGGCCAGCTCATGCAGCAGGGGGCCGAGCGGGCCGGGGCGGAGTTCCGGCTCTCCCAGGTTTTGTCGGCGTCGCTGGTCGGGCCGGTCAAGCGCATCGAGACCGACGGCGGCCCGGTGTCGGCCCGCTGCGTCGTGCTGGCCACCGGCGCCACCCCCCGGCCGCTGGGCCTTGACGGCGAAGCCGAGCTCCGCGGCCGCGGGGTGAGCTACTGCGCGGCCTGCGACGGCATGCTCTACCGGGGCAAAACCACCGTGGTGGTGGGCGGCGGCAACACGGCGGTGGGGGATGCGCTCCACCTGGCCAAGCTCTGCGCCAAGGTCTACCTGGTCCACCGGCGGGATGCGCTGCGCGCCCCGGCTGTTTATCAGAAGGCCCTGGCCGACGCCGGGGTGGAGATCGTCTGGAACGCCCGCCCGGCGGCGCTGCTGCGCGACGAGACCGGCAAGCTGACCGGGCTGCAGGTGGCGGATGTCCGCACCGGCGAGACCCGGGACCTTTTGGCCGACGGCGTGTTCGCGGCCATCGGTCGGCTGCCGGACAACGCCCTGTTCCGGGACCAGCTCGACTGCGACGAGGCCGGCTACGCCCGGGCCGACGAGACCACCTGCACCAGCCTGCCGGGGGTCTATGCGGTGGGGGATGTGCGCACCAAGGCGGTGCGCCAGGTGGTCACCGCCACCGCCGACGGCGCCGCGGCGATCCACTACGCCCAGGAGTACCTGGCCCGGCAGGGGAGTGAAGCGGATGAACAGTGATTTCAGCCTGGCCGTTCACGCGCTGGTGCTACTGTACCGCAAGGGCGGCGTGCAGTCCAGCGAGGCGCTGGCGCAGAACATCTGCACCAACCCGGTGCGGGTGCGGCGGGTGCTGGCCAAACTCAAGCGGGCGGGCTGGGTCGCCACGCGGGAGGGCAGCGAGGGCGGCTACCGCCTGAATGCCGACCCCGCCGCGCTGACGCTGGCCGACGTGGCCGGCGCACTGGACGTGCGGTTCGTGGACGCCCGCTGGCACAGCGGCCGGGACGACCTGCCCTGCCTGATCGCCAGCGGTATGGCCGGGGTCATGGACGACCTGCTCGACGACCTGGACGCCGCCTGCCGCGAACGCCTGGCCCAAACCACCCTGGCCGCCCTGGAACAGCGCCTGCACCTGCCGCAGGGCGGGTGCGGGTGAACGCGCCAGGACGCACAAAACTCTCCATCTGCAAGCAAAAAGCTGCCGCCAGGCATCACAAAGCCTGGCGGCAGCTTTTTATTATTTCCCGGGACGATCCCCCGGAAAATTCAATTCAATTCAATCGTTGCAGAACAACCTCACTCGCTGACGATGATGCTCTTGCCGGTCATCTCGGCCGGGGTGTCCAGGCCGATGTAGGGCATCATGGTGGGGGCGATGTCGGCCAGGCAGCCGCCTTCCCGCAGCTTCACATCCCCGGCGCCGATCACCGCAAAGGGCACCACGTTGGTGGTGTGGGCGGTGAAGGGGGTGCCGTCGGGGTTCTTCATGTGCTCGGCGTTGCCGTGGTCGGCCGTCAGGAAGACCACGCCGCCCATCTTGAGCACCGCGTCCACCACCTTGCCGACGCCGTCGTCCACCGCTTCCACGGCCTTCACGGCGGCGTCAAACACGCCGGTGTGGCCCACCATGTCGCAGTTGGCAAAGTTCAGGATGATCACGTCGTACTTGCCGCTCTCGATGCGCTGCACGCACTCCTCGGTCACGCCAGGCTCGCTCATCTCGGGCTGCAGGTCGTAGGTGGCAACTTTGGGGCTGGGCACCACCTTGCGGTCCTCGCCCTCATAGGGGGCCTCGACGCCGCCGTTGAAGAAGAAGGTCACATGGGCGTACTTCTCGGTCTCGGCAATGCGCAGCTGGGTCTTGCCGTGCTTGGCCAGCCACTCGCCCAGCACGTTCTTCAGCTCCACCGGCGGGTAGGCCACTTCGCAGTTGGGCATGGTGGCGTCGTACTCGGCCATGCAGACATAGTTCACCGGGAACCGGCCGTACCGGCGCTGGAAGCCGTCGAACTCGTCGTCCACAAAGATGCGGGTCATCTGGCGCGCGCGGTCGGGGCGGAAGTTCATAAAGATGACGGTGTCGCCCTCGCTGACGCGGCCGCCCTCGCAGGTCACGCAGGGCACCACGAACTCGTCGGTCACGCCGTCGGCGTAGCTGTTGTCGATGGCCTCCTGCGCGTTGGCGGCGTGGTTGCCCTCGCCGTACACAAAGGCGGCGTAGGCCTTCTCCTCGCGGTCCCAGTTCTTGTCGCGGTCCATCGCGTAGTAGCGGCCGGTGACCGTGGCGATCTGGCCGATGCCCAGCTCGTCCAGCTTGTTCTGCAGATCGGCCAGGAAGCCCTTGCCCGAGTGGGGGTCGGTGTCGCGGCCGTCCATGATGCAGTGCAGGTAGACCTTGTCGGCACCCATCTGCTTGGCCATGTCCAGCACGCCGAACCAGTGGTCGGCATGGCTGTGGACGCCGCCGGTGCCCACCAGGCCCATCAGGTGGATGGCCTTGCCGGCGTCGATGGCGGCCTTCATGTTCTTGACCAGCACGGGGTTTTTGAGCATCTCGCCGTCCTCGATGCTCTTGGTGATCAGGGTCAGCTGCTGGTAGACGATACGGCCCGCGCCCATGTTGGTGTGGCCGACCTCGCTGTTGCCCATCTGGCCCTTGGGCAGGCCGACGGCCAGGCCGGACGCCTCGATGGTGGTCATCGGGTAGGTGGAAAAGATCTTGTCCAGGTTGGGGGTGTTGGCGGCGGCCACGGCGTTGCCGAAGGTCTCCTTCGGGGTCCAGCCGAAGCCGTCCATGATGCACAGCAGAACAGGTTTCTTGGCCATGATGGTTTCTCCTTAAAAAAGTGGAATTTCTTGAATTTTTTTGTGCGGGGTTAGTCTGCCCTTACCGAACCTTCCGGCAAACGGCCCGGGCGGGCCGGGCCGTTCATGGGTTGCGGCCGGAAAGCGCGGCCCCGGGCGGCGGGGCTCAGCCCTCGGTGGCTGCCTTGACGATCACCGCGAACTGGTCGGCCTTCAGCGAAGCGCCGCCGATCAGGCCGCCGTCCACATCCGGCTTGGAGAGCAGCTCCGCCGCGTTGCCGGCGTTCATGCTGCCGCCGTACTGCACGGTCAGGGCCTTGGCGGCGTCCTCGCCGTACAGCTCGCCCACCACCTTGCGGATGGCGGCGCAGACCTCCTCGGCCTGGTCGGCGGTGGCGGTGCGGCCGGTGCCGATGGCCCAGATGGGCTCGTAGGCGATGACCACGTTCTTCAGCTCCTCGGCCGAAACGCCGAGCAGCGCCACCTTCACCTGCAGGCGGACCAGTTCCTCGGTCACGCCCTGCTCCCGCTGGGTCAGGCTTTCGCCCACGCAGATGATGGGCTTGAGCCCGGCGGCCAGGGCGGCCCGGGTGCGCTTGTTCACCGTCTCGTCGGTCTCGGCAAAGTACTGGCGGCGCTCGCTGTGGCCGATGACCACATACTCCACGCCCAGGTCCACCAGCATATCGGCCGAGATCTCGCCGGTGTAGGCGCCGGACTTTTCAAAGTGGACGTTCTGGGCGCCCACATGCAGGTTGGTGCCGGCGCACTTGTCCACTGCGGTCTTCAGGTCGGTGAAGGGCACGCAGACCACCACTTCGCAGCCGGCGTACTCCACCAGGGGGATCAGGTCGTCCAGCAGCAGGCCGGCCTCGGTGGCGGTCTTGTTCATCTTCCAGTTGCCGGCGATGATCGCCTTGCGGTTTTTCTTATCCATGGTTTGACTCCTTCCAGCTCGGAACATTGGAACAAGGCGCGGCGGCCAGGCCGCCGCGCCTTGCAGGGGCGGGCCGGAACGGCCCCGCTGCCGGGGTTGTTCCGGTTCGCCCAAAAACTTCGATCAGGCGTTTTCGATCACAGCGATGCCGGGCAGATCCTTGCCTTCCAGGTATTCCAGCGAGGCGCCGCCGCCGGTGGAGATGTGGGTCATCTTGTCGCCCAGGCCCATCTGCTGCACAGCCGCGGCCGAGTCGCCGCCGCCGATCACGGTGACCGCGTCGCTCTCGGCCATGGCCTTGGCCACAGCCAGGGTGCCGGCGGCCAGGGTCGGGTTCTCAAACACGCCCATGGGGCCGTTCCACACCACCGTCTTGGAAGCCTTGACCGCGTCGGCAAACAGCTTCATGGTGGCGGGGCCGATGTCGCAGCCCTCCATGTCGGCGGGCATCTCGGTGACCGGGTAGATCTTGGTGTCCACCGGGGCGTCGATGGGGTCGGGGAAGTCGGTGATGCAGGCGGTGTCCACGGGCAGCAGCAGCTTGACGCCCTTGGCCTCGGCCTTGGCCATCATCTCTTTGCAGTAATCCAGCTTGGAATCATCGCACAGGCTCTTGCCGATCTCATAGCCCTGGGCCTTGAGGAAGGTGTAGGCCATGCCGCCGCCGATGATCAGGGTGTCCACCTTTTCCAGCAGGTTGGAGATGACGTTGAGCTTGTCCGCCACCTTGGCGCCGCCCAGAATGGCGGTGAAGGGGCGCACCGGGCTGTTCACGGCGTTGCCCAGGTACTTGATCTCCTTTTCCATCAGGTAGCCCACGGCGGTGTCCTTGACATACTTGGTCACGCCGGCGGTGGAGCAGTGGGCGCGGTGGCAGGAGCCGAAGGCGTCATCCACATAGGCGTCGGCCAGGCTGGCCAGCTCTTCGCTGAAGGCGTCCTCGTTCTTGGTCTCCTCCTTGCGGAAGCGGGTGTTCTGCAGCAGCACCACATCGCCGTTGGACATGGTGGCGGCAGCGGCCTTGGCCTTGGGGCCCACCACGTTGTCATCGTCGGCAAAGGTGACCGGCTGGCCCAGCTTTTCGGCCAGGCGGACCGCCACCGGCGCCAGGCTGAACTTGGCCTCGGGGCCGTTCTTCGGCTTGCCCAGGTGGCTGCACAGGATGACCTTGGCGCCGTCGTTGATCAGCTTCTGGATGGTCGGCAGCGCCGCGTTGATGCGGTTGTCGTTGGTGATGACGCCGTCCTTCATCGGAACGTTGAAGTCGCAGCGTACCAGCACGCGCTTGCCGGCGTAGTTTTCATCGTCGATGGTCTTTTTGCCCAAACCCATGGTAAAAACTCCTCTCGATCATGCCCTGATAGATCAGGTATCGCACTTGTAGTTGCGGGCGCGGGGGCGCACCCCCTCGTCCTGCTTCCTATTATACGCACAAAAAGGGCGCGGCGCAAGGGGGGCTGACAGTTTTTTAACGTTGGGCAGCCCAAGGCCGCCCCACCCCCGGGAAGTGCCCGCCGCGCCGGGGGAGCGCCGGCCCCCTGGCCCTGATCGCCGGCCCCGCGGCACGCTGCGGCGGCCCTGCGCGGCCCCCGGCCTTGTGCCGCTCGGCGCGCTCACCCCAGGGCCTCGGCCTGTTCGGGGGAAAGGCTGGTCAGGCTCAGCAGCAGGCCGGCGCGGGTGTTGGCGGTGGCGTACAGCTGGGCTTCGGGGCTGTAGGCGGCCTCGCCGGCGTCGGGCAGCCGGGCGGACCAGTCCAGGGCCTGCCAGTCCTCAAATTCCTCCAGCCCGGCAAAGGCCAGGTAGGCGCTCAGTTTGCCCGGGCTCGCCGGGTCGGCCAGGGGCTGGTCGTACCGCTCAAGGTTCAGGTAGACCGGCACCCCGCCGGGGGTCCAGAACAGGGCCAGCTGGCCGGCGCCGTCGTACACCTGCAGCCCCCGCAGCCCGCCCGGGGCGGTGTAGGCCAGGGCGCCGGCGGCGGTCTCGGGGCTGACGGTGGGCAGCGGGGCGCCCAGCCAGCTCTGCCAGCAGGGGGCGCCGTCCAGCAGGCCGGCGGCCTCCATCCGGGTCAGGATCTCCCGGGCTTCGCCGGCGGCGTCGGCCAGGGCGGCGGGGTCTTCGCTTGCGGACCAGCCGTCGGCGGGGCCCAGCCCGGCCGACGGCACCCCCAGCAGCCGGTCGGCGGCGTAGAGCAGGCAGGCGGTGGGGTCGGCCCGGCCGGCGGCGGACAGGTCCCGGGAGCCTTCCGCCTGGGCGGGCAGCGGATGGGTGAAAAGCCAGCCGTCCCACCCGGCAAAGGCCCCGAAGGGCAGCGCCAGGCAGAGGGCCAGCGCCAGCAGCGCCAGCCCCCGGCGCCGGCCGGCGGACAGGCCCCGGCGGGGAAGGTTCGGGTCAGGGCGCATCGGGGGTTACCTCCTCATCGGCATCGGGGCACAGCGGCAGCCGCACCGTCACGGTGGTGCCGGCGCCCGGCGTGCTGGCAAATTCCAGGGCGGTGCCGTGGACCGCCGCGATCCGGGCGCAGAGCGCCAGCCCCAGCCCGCTGCCCCCGCCGGCCCGGGCGCGGGATTTGTCCACCATATAAAAGGGCTCGGTCAGCCGGGGCAGATCCTGCGGCGGGATGCCGCAGCCGGTGTCAGCCACCGTGAACACCGCCCGGTCCCCCTCGGCCCGGCAGCCCACCGTGACGCCGGCCCCCGGCCGGCCCCGGCCGGCCCCGGCAGGCGGTCAGGGCGTTGCGGATCAGGTTGCGCAGCAGGTCCTCCCACAGCGTCCGGTCCACCGCCACCCGGCAGCCGGCGGGCTCGAACCGCAGCCCGGCGCCCGGGTCCCGGCGAGCGAAGGCGCGCTCCAGTGCGCCGAACAGGGCGGCGTCGGAGACCGGGGCGGGGGCGATGCCCGCCTCGGTGTCCAGCTCCAGCAGGGCCAGCAGCTTGCGGCCCAGCGCCTCTAGCCGGCGGGTCTCGTGGTAGATGAAGTCGGCGGCCTCGGCCTGGGCGGCGGGGTCCTGCGGGCCGCGGCGCAGCAGGGCCGCATAGCCCATCATGCTGGTCATGGGGGTCTTGAGCTCGTGGGTAAAGGCGGCCACAAAGTCCCGTTCCCGGGTCAGGGCGGCGTTCAGCCGGTCCACCTGGGCCTCCACCGCCCCGGCCATCCGGTCAAAGCTCTCGCTCAGCGCGCCGATCTCGTCGTCAGTGACCACGCCGGTGCGGCCGGCATAGTCCCCGGCGGCCATCCGGGCGCTGGCGGCCTCCAGCCGGGTCAGCGGGGCGGTCAGCCGGCCGCCCAGCCAGCGGGCGGCCAGCGCTCCCAGCGCCAGGGCGGCCAGGGTGGCCCCCAGCCAGGCGGCCAGCTGGGCCCGGCGGGCGGCAAACACCCCCGATACATCGTACACCCCCAGCAGCATGGCCTGGCGGCCGGGCAGGGTCAGCGGCCGGGCCAGCACCAGCACCGGACCGCCGGCACTGCGGCAGAGCGCCGGCTGCCCGCCGGCGGCCGCCGCCTGCAAAACCTGGCGGGGCAGGGTGACCGGCAGGGTGGAAAACAGGCTGTAGGCCCCGTCCACCCAAAGGGCAAGCCCGGCGTCGGGGGCGCCGCCGGCGGTGTAGGTCTGCAGGGCGGCGGCCAGCCGGGCGTTGCCGTAGGGGTCGGCGCCCAGGGCGGCGCTGGCGTCATACTGGGAGAATACCGCCTGCTCCACCCCGTAGGCGTCCCGGCGCAGCTGGGCTTCGGCGGCGCTGCGGGCGGCGGCCAGGCTGCGGGCAAAGCTCATGGCGGTCATGGCCAGGCCCACCGTACTCAGCGCCGCGGCCAGCAGCACCACAAAGGTCAGGGCGATCTTGTGTGCAAATTTCATGGCAGTTCACCTGGTTCGGGGGGACCGGGCCGCTCACGGGGCGCTGCCGGCCCAGTCCCGGATGGAGATGTAGTCGGTGGAGCCGGCCGGCAGGTCGCACTGCCAGCTGGTCCGGGTGCCGGCCGCGGCGGCGGACTCGGCGGAGGCGGCTCCGGCGGGTCCGGAAGAGGCGGCCGGGGCGGCGGGGCCGGCACAGCCGGCCAGCGCCAGGCAGAGGCCCAGGGACAGGATCGCGGTTCGTCTGGTTCGTTTCACGGCGGCGCACCTCCCTCATTCACCCAGCCGGGTGCAGGGGCGGGGCGCGGCGTCGGGGTCGGCCAGGTCGGCGGGGGTCGTCAGGCCGGTCAGCTCCACCGGCCGGGTGGCGGTGTAAAGGGTGCCGTCGTCATGAATGGCGGTGAAGGTCTCATCCCGCAGGCCGGTGGTCACCCACAGCCACTGGTCGTTGCCGGTGTGGATCTCGGCCGGCCGGGGCGAGGTGCCGTCCTTCATGGTCACGGCGGGCAATTCCTGCATGCCGCCCCCGGTGCCCACCCAGTAGGCCCTGACCTGCCGGGCTTCGCTCACCACCAGTTCCAGCTGGCCGCCGTACACCGGCCCCAGCGCTGCGCCCACCGGGTCGCAGCCGGGCAGTTCGGCCAGCGTTTCGGGGGCGGCGTCGGGGGTGTCCAGCGGCCGGGCCGTCAGGGTCAGGCCCGACCCGTCCGCCACCGCGGCGTACAGCCTGCCGCTGTCCGCCCGCAGCGCCATCGCGCCGTCGGGCACGGCCAGCGGGGTGACGGTGCCGTCCGGCGCCAGGGCGGCCACGCCGCCCTGGGTGTCCTCCACAACCACCCGGTCCCCCCAGGTGCCGATGGGCCAGGCGCTGCCGGTGCGGACAGCGCAGTCGGCGGTTTCGCCGGTGACGGGATCCAGCCGGGTCAGCAGCGTCTCGTAGCTGTCCCGCACCCACAGCAGGTAGAGGAACTCCCCGTCGGTATAGGCGGATTGCAGGTCGGTCACCGGCAGGTCGGCCAGCGGGGTGCGGGGGCCGCCGGCGGTGCCGCTCACCGTCACGGTGCAGCCGGACTCGTCCAGCGCCAGCCAGTACAGCCGGCCGCCGGCTTCCAGCACCCGTCCCTGTGCCCCGGCGGACAGCGCCCCCAGCCAGGCCGGGCAGCTGTCGCTGTCATGGGAACAGCCGGGTTCGCTGCACAGCACGGTCTGCTCGCCGGTGTCCCAGCGCAGCACCGTGCCCACCAGCGCCTCGCCGTCCGGCGTGCCGGTCAGGTAGACCCCCTCGGTGCCGGGGCAGTAGGCGTTGCGGGCGGGCAGCAGGTCCCGCAGGGCCGGGGCGGCCGCGGCGGCGGATTCGGCGGAGGCGGCCCCGGCAGGGCCGGAAGAGGCGGCCGGGGCGGCGGGGCCGGCGCAGCCGGCCAGCGCCAGGCAGAGGGCCAGGGACAGGATGGCGGTTCGTTTCATACAGCAGCACTCCTTTGCATTTGGTGTTGCCAGTGTAACGCCGGGATTCGTCGGAATTGTGGCAAAGGGCGGCCAGACGGAAAAACCGGCCCCGGCGGGGCCGGCCCGGGACCTCACTCCGCCGCCAGGCAGTACCCCACCCGGTGGATGGTGCGGATCTTCTCCTCCCACCCCAGCTTGCGGCGCAGCCGCTGGATGTGGGTATCCAGCGTGCGGGTGGACTGGCCGAATTCCTCCTCCCCCCACACCGTCTCGTACAGGTAGGTGCGGTACAGCACATGGCCCCGGTTGCGCAGCAAAAGCAGCAGCAGGTCATACTCTTTGGGGGTCAGCGGCACCGGGGCGCCGCCCCGGGTCACGGTGCAGGCGCCGGTATCCACCGCCACGTCCCAGGCGGTCAGGGTCAGGGCGCCGCGGCCGGCCCGGCGCAGCACGCTCTCCACCCGGGCCACCAGCTCGGGCGGGTCAAAGGGCTTGACGATGTAGTCATCCGCCCCCAGCCGCAGCCCCCGCACCTTATCCGCCGTGCCGCCCCGGGCGGTCAGAAAGATCACCGGCACCCCGGTGGGCCGGGCCCAGCGCAGCAGCTCGTACCCGTCCACCTCGGGCATCATCACATCCAGGATCAGCAGGTCGAACTTTTCCGCTTCCAGCAGGTCGGCGGCCTCGGCCCCGTCGGTCACGGCCCGGCAGGGGTAACCCGCTTCGGCCAGGGTGCGGCGCACCAGCTCGGCAATGGCGGCCTCGTCGTCCACAATCAGGATCGGTCTCACACAATACGCCCCCTTTTCCCCCATTATAAAACAAAATGCGTCCAAAATGCGAATGCCCGGCCGGCAAACGACAAAGAGCCGGCGGCAAACGGCAAGGGCGGCGACGGTCTGCCGCGCATGGGCAGGGCGGACAAGAGAAAAATCCCCTCCGGGGAAGCTTGAACCGAACCAGTAAAAACGGACAATAGACAAAGTACCCCCTGATGTAGGAAA
>ERZ1643247.147-NODE-147-length-97127-cov-129.907048_pt1 | contig 97127 bp, 87 predicted proteins | sample MGYA00579264_ERZ1643247 | MGnify/ENA primary metagenome ERZ1643247 (study PRJEB29033, sample SAMEA4952262) | chicken gut metagenome | biome: Broiler Chicken; feature: Gastrointestinal Tract; material: Caecum | place: Ireland | collected 2018 | study: Broiler... | reverse complement strand
CCCGCACCCCCGCCGGCCAGTACGGCGAAGCCATCCAGAAGCACGCCGAGTGGGCGGGCGAAGTGCTGGCCCGCCACCCCGAGCTGGACGCCGGCAACGTGCACGCCATCGTGCAGGAGGAGATCGGCCACGTCTTTGCCCAGGTGCTGGAGGACGCCGGCGTTTACAAGCGGGACGAAGCAGGCCACGCCGGCTTTGTCCGCTTCCTCGAAAGCGTAAAGTGAGCCCTCTCCGTCACAGTCCGCTTGCGCGTCCTGTGCCACCTCTCCCGCACGCGGGAGAGGCTAACGTAACCTATAAGTCACAGCCTCCCACGTTTACGGGACTGCGAAGCTGAGGCGCGTCCAGCGGACGAGACAGCCGAAGCGGAGCAGGGGCAGCGGTCTGCTTTTTGCAAGCCCGCAGCGACGGGCGCAGCAAAAACAGGGCACCGCAACCGTGGCCCGCAGGGCCGGAGAGGGCCATTCACGGAAGAGAGTCCTGGAAGGAGCCTTTCTATGCCTCATCGCATCCTGGAAGTCTGCGTGGACAGCACCGCCAGCGCCCTGGCCGCCAAGGCCGGCGGGGCCGACCGGCTGGAGCTGTGCGCCGACCTTGCCATCGGCGGCACCACCCCCAGCGCCGCCCTGGTCCGGCAGGTGAAAGCCGAGACCGGGCTGCCGGTGCGCGCCCTGCTGCGTCCCCGCGCCGGGGACTTCTGCTATGACCGCTGGGAGCTTGCCCAGATGGCCGCGCTTGCCGCCGAGCTGGTGGCAGCCGGGGCCGACGGCATCGTCACCGGGGTCCTGGACCCCGCCGGCGACCTGGACCTGGACGCCATGCAAGCCATCTGCACCGCCGCCCGCCGGGCCGCCAAACAGGCGGGCCGCCCCGTAGACCTGGCCCTGCACCGGGCCTTCGACGTCTGCCGGGACGCCACCCTCTGCCTGGAAGCCGCCTGCGAGCTGGGCCTTGTCACCGTGCTGACCAGCGGCCAGGCCGCCGACGCCTGGACCGGCCGGGCCCTGCTGGCCCGCCTGCAGCAGCAGGCCGCCGGCCTCATCGAGATCCTGGCGGGGTCCGGGGTCAACGCCCGGAACATCCCCGCCCTGGTGCGGGAGACAGGCGTTTCGGCCTGCCACCTCTCGGGCAAAAAGAGCGTGCCCAGCCGGATGGTGTTCCGCCGGGAGGGCGTGCCTATGGGCCTGCCCGGCTTTGACGAGTTCGAGCTGTGGCAGACCGACGCCGACGCCATCCGCGCCGCCCGTCTGGCGCTGGACAGCGTCCCCGATTGACATTTTCTTTCTCCTTATACAGCGGACCGCCCCGGACCTCCTGGCTCATGGTCAGGAAATCCGGGGCGGTCTGTGTTTAGCCCTCTCCGTCATGTCGCTTCGCTCCATGCCACCTCTCCCGCACGCGGGGGAGGTGGCCCGCAGGGCCGGAGAGGGCCATTCAGTTCTTTTTGCGCAGCAGGCTCATGGGGGGCAGCTCCGGGGTGGGGATGGTGTAGCTCTCCATCGCGTGGGGGGTGGAGTCCACCGTCTCCCCGGCGCTGTTTTTGATCCAGGCAGGGGCCAGCTGGATGCAGGCCCCGCTGGGGGTCAGGGCCTCCAGGGTGTCCCCCAGGGACCACTTGCCTCGCTGCTGGCAGCAGGCCACGCCGTTCTCCCAGCGGTCCACCGTGCCCACGAACTCCCATTCCCGGATGTAGGCGGCGGTGGAGGTGTTCTGCCGGGCCTTGTCGGGCCCGAAGTAGAACCCCGGCGAATAGGGCCGGTGGCTGGTGCGGGTCAGCTCGTCCAGCACGCCGTCGGGCAGGTCGAAGTCCTCGGCAAAGGGGTCTGCCAGGTACTGGTCCAGCGCCTGGCGGTAGGCCGCGGTCACGCTGGCCACGTAGTAAAAGGTCTTGGCCCGGCCCTCGATCTTGAGGCTGTCCACCCCCGCCTTGCAGATCAGGTCCAGGAAGGGGGCGGTGCACAGGTCGTTGGCGTTCAGGATGTAGCTGCCGCCCTCCCCTTCCCCGATCTCGAACAGCTGGCCGGGGCGGGTCTCCTCGCTCAGGTAGTATTTCCAGCGGCAGGGCTGGGCGCACTGGCCCCGGTTGGCGTCCCGGCCGGCCAGATAGTTGGACAGCAGGCACCGGCCCGACACGCTCATGCACATAGCCCCGTGGACGAAGGCTTCCAGCTCCAGCTCGGGCGGGGTCTTGTCCCGGATGACGGCGATGTCGGTCAGGCTCAGCTCTCTGGCCAGCACCACCCGCTTGGCCCCCATCTTGTAGCAGGCCGCGGCGGCGGCGTAGTTGGTGATGCCCGTCTGGGTGGACATGTGCACGTCCACGTCGGGGGCCCAGGTCTTGCAGGCGTCCAGCACCCCCAGGTCGGCCACGATGAAGGCGTCCACCCCGGCGGCGGCCGCCTCCCGGATGGCGTCGGGCATCCGGGCTGCTTCCTCATTGGTGGGCAGGGTGTTCAGGGTCAGGTAGACCTTGCGGCCCCGCGCATGGGCGTAGACCACTCCCTCGGCCAGCTGCTCGGGGGTGAAGTTGGCGGGCGCGGCCCGCATCCCGAATTCGGGCAGGGCGCAGTAAACGGCGTCCGCCCCATAGCAGACGGCGTAGCGCAGGCGTTCCAGGTCCCCGGCGGGGGCCAGCAGTTCCGGTATCTGAAGCATGGATGTTTCCTCTCAATCGGCGGTTGACAGCCCGGCGTTGACGGCGCGGGCGGCGCGGATGTTGGCCTGATGCTCGGCCAGGGTGCGGGCGTAGTAGTAGTGCCCGGTCAGGTCGGTGACAAAGAAATAGGCGTCCTCGGCCTCGGGGCTGGGCTGGGGGTCCAGCGCGGCCCGGATGGCCGCAAGCCCGGGGTTCGAGACCGGGCCGGCGGGCAGGCCCTCCCGGCTGTAGGTGTCGTAGGCGGCCACAATCTCAGGGGGGATGTTGTCCCAGCCGCCGTACCACGGGGCCACCCAGTTCCAGAGGTAGTTGTTGTCCTCGTCGCTCTGGATGTAGCTGGAGACGTTGCTCTCCAGCCGCGGATAGGGCGAGCCCTCGGCCAGCCGGTTGCGGAACACCTGGGCCACGTTGCCGTCCTGGTCGTTGCCGGCTTCCTCCTGCACAAAGGAGGCCAGGGTGACAAGCTCGTGCAGGGTCATCTCCTCGGCTTCCAGCGCGGCGTAGACGTCCTCGGTGACGACCTCGTCGAACCGGGCGTAGAAGGTGGCCACATAGTCGTGGACGGTGCCGTCGTTCAAAAATTCGTAGGTGTCGGGGAACAGGTACCCCTCGCACTTCATAAAGCGGCCGGGCACGTCCTCCGGCACATACTGCCAGAAGGCAAATTCGCTGAAATCGCCGCCGTTGGCCTCGTCCAGAAATTCTTCGGCGGTGCACAGGCCGGCCTGCTCCATCTTCTGGGCGATGGCGATGGCGGTGGTCCCCTCGGGGAAGGTCAGCCGGGTGGTCTCGGCGGCGGCATACGCCGACAGCGCCTCGATCAGCGCGTCATAGGATGCGCCTTTTTCCACCTCAAACGTGCCGTACTGCAGCCGGCCTGCCGCCCCCTGCCGCCCCACATACCAGCGGAACAGCCGCGGGAAGCGGATCACCCCGGCCTCTTTCAGCCGGGACGCGATGGCCGCCACCCCGCTGCCCTTTTCCACCGTGACGGTGACGGTCTGGCCCGCAGCCGCCCCGCCGGTGATCTCCCGGCGGAACAAAAAGGCCGTTGCCCCTGCCGCCAGCACCAGGACCAGCAGCAGGCCCAGCAGGGCGCGCCCAAGCCAGCGGCCCTTTCTGCGGGGGGCGGTGTGTTTGCTCGTGTTGGGTTCCTTCATAGGTTTTCCTCGTCCGTTTGTGGTTTTACTCCGCCAGCATCAGCCGCATATAGCCTTCGCTCACATCGAACGGCGCGGCCAGGAAGCGGATCATCCCGTATTCCTGCCGGGTGCCCTCGCCGTAGAACAGGGGCTGGTTGGCCCCCACCGTCACCACGGCCTTTTCCACCACCACTTCCTTCTGGCGGGCGGCCTCCATCAGCACCTCGGCGGCGCGGTCATCGTCGGCCATCAGCTCGATGAAGTAGAGGGTGTCCTCCTGGCGGAAGTACAGCCCGTACCCGTGCTCGCTGGACACGATGGTGATGCCCCGGGCGTACAGGTCCCCCAGCACCACGGCCATCCGGCCGGCGTCCAGCTCCACGCAGCCGGGGCAGAACCGGCGGCGCAGCTCGCACAGCTTTTTGGCGGTAACGGCGTCGAACTCGGCCTGGCTCCACAAATTGCGGCGGACCTCCCGGGTCAGGCACCGCAGCCCGAAGGCCCGGCCAAACCCGCAGGCCGCGTAGAAAGCCGCCTGGTCCGCCCCCGGCGCAGCCACCAGGAAGGCGGCTCCCCGCCCGGCCAGCTGGGCCGATACATAGTCCAGCAGCCCGGCGGCGGCGGCCCCTTCGTCCCGGCTGCACAGGCCGCACAGGTCATACCCCGGGCGGCCCTGCAGCGTCACCGGCGCCGACAGCACCAGCGCCTGCAGGCGGCCGTTCTCCTCCGCCAGCCAGGCGTTTTCTTCCCCGGCAAAGCGCCGGATCACTTTTTCGGCGTAATCCGCCGGGTCCGACCGGCAGGCGGCCCACAGCTCCTGCATGGCCGCCAGGTCAGACGGTTCCATCAGCCGAAACATCGTTAGGATACCCCCTTTTGTCTTGTGGTTTTCATCCAAGGGCAGCCCTTGCCAGGGCCAGCACCTCCCGGCCGATGTCCTCCACCGGGCGCATCCGGCCGTCGGAGGCGCATTCCACCGCCTGCCAGCCCAGTTTGCGGGCGCAGTATTCGGCGGCGGCGCGGCTCCGCTCCATGTATTCCAGGTCGCGCTCCTGGATGTCCTTTTTGCTCTCGTCCCCGTGGTAGCGGCCCGTCATCAGCTTTTGGCTGACGGCGGGGTCCACCCGCAGGTAGATGACGGCGTCCGGGGCGGGCAGCCCCAGCAGCCGGTATTCAAAATCAAACAGCCAGTCAAGATAGCTGTCCCACTGGTCCGGCGGCAGCTTGGAGCACTGGTGCGCCCCGTTGGAGGTGGTATACCGGTCGGCCAGCACGACGCCCCCGTCCCGGTAGAACCCGCCCCAATCGGTCTTAAAGCTGGCGTAGCGGTCCACCGCAAAAAAGCTGGAGGCCGCATAGGCGTTCACATCGTCGGGTTTTGACCCGAACTGCCCCGAAAGGTACATCCGCACCAGCGCGGAGGAATCGCTCGCGTAATTCGGGAAGCTGACCTGCCGCACCGGCAGCCCGTCCGCCGCCAGGGCCGCGGCCAGCAGCCCGGCCTGGGTGGCCTTGCCGCTGCCGTCCAGCCCTTCGATCACCAGCAGGCGGCCCTTTGCCGGGGCGCTCATGCCCCGGCCCCTTCCCGCAGGGCGCGGTATGTTTCGCGCACCGCCTCGGGGTGGCCGCAGCACATCTTGCCCTCGGGGCAGGGGCCGGACAGGCACCCGGGCCCCGCCGTGCCGAACAGGTGGGGCGCCACCGGGTACACCAGCCGCAGCATCTCGTCGGCCAGGGCCCGGATCTCCCACTGGGCCCGCTCGCAGCAGCGCAGCCGGAAAAAGTTGTGCAGGCTGCGGGCGTTCATGGTCACCACCATCTTGGTCTCGCAGGCGTTGGGCAGCACAAAGCGGGCGTCCTCGTTGGCCATCTTTTCGGCCTTGCGGCGGGCCTCCTTTTCGGGCACGCCCTCAGCCATCAGGCGGGCAGCGTGGCCCTCCTCCAGCTTATGGGCCAGGTCCAGGTAGTTTTGGGCGTCCTGCTCCATGCTGGCCAGGAAGGCCGCCTTCGCCTCGGGCACCGCCTCGATGGCGGGGGGCACCACATAGCGGAAGTCGTCCAGCCGGACATACCGCTGGCTCTGGACGCTGAACGACGCGATGCGGTGCCGGGTGATCTGGGCCAGCAGCGACCGGCTGACCCCCTCGATGCCGAAGGTGAAGCTGGCGTGCTCGATGGGGCTGGCGTGGCCCAGGTCGCTGAGCATCTCCAGGAACCGGGCGGTCTTTTCCTCGTCCAGGCCGTCCAGCAGATCGGCGATGTGGCTGTCGGAATAGCAGAGCTTGGCCGCGGCGGCCACCACCTTTTCGGGCTCGGGTGTGTGGGCGATCAGTCGGACTGTCATCATGGTTTTTTACTCCTCCGATACCTTGGTCAGGGGGGCGAAGTTGGCCATGGTCTTTTTCACCCCCACCTTGTCAAAGCGGATCTCGACGATAAAGTCGCCGGCGGCGGGGGTCACGCGGGTGACGGTGCCCCGGCCGAACACCTTGTGCATCACGACATCCCCCGGCGCATAGTGCTTGGCCCCGGCCTGGGCTGCCGGTTTGGCGGGGGCCGCAGGGCGCGCAGCAGCGGGCGCCCCCGGGAACGCCGGGACCCGGCCGGTGCGGCCGCGGGCAGGGGCGTTGTACTCCCGGTTCAAATAGCCGCTGCGGGGGGCGGCGGCGCGGCCCGACGGGCCCGAATAGCCCGAAGCGCCGCCCGGCACCGTGTCCCCAAATGAGCCCCAGGAGGGCCGGCTGGGCCGCTCCAGCGCGGGGCTGCAGGCCGTCTCGACGTAGGCGGGGTCGATCTCGCCCAAAAAGCGGCTGGCCTCGTTGTAGCAGGTGCGGCCGTACAGCATCCGGGTGGCGCAGTGGGAGATGTACAGTTCCTTCTTGGCCCGGGTGATGCCCACATAGGCCAGGCGGCGCTCTTCTTCCAGGTCCTCCTCGGAGTACTGGCTCATGGCGCCGGGGAAGATGTTCTCCTCCATCCCCACCAGGAACACATAGGGGAACTCCAGCCCCTTGGCCGAGTGGATGGTCATCATGACCACCTGGTCGGCGTCGGCGTTGTAGCTGTCGATGTCGCTGATGAGGGCGATCTCCTCGAGATAGCCTTCCAGGCTGGCGTCCACCCCGCGGGTGTCGCAGTAGTTCTTCACGTTGTTGACCAGCTGGGCGAGGTTGTTCTCACGCTCCTCGGCCTCCTCGCGGTGGCCGGCGGCGGCCTGCTGTTTGAGCATCTGGCGGTAGCCGGTCAGCTCGATCACCTTTTCGGCAAACAGGTCCAGCGGGCAGGTGTCCAGCGCTTCCTGCAAAGCCTGGTAGATCTGCCAGAACTTGAGCAGCGGCCCCACCGCCCGGGACAGCCGGGCGTACTCGTCGGCGTGGCTGATGATGTCCATCATGCCCACGCCCTCCTGGGCGGCCAGCTCGGCGATGGCGTCCACCGTAGACGCGCCGATCTTGCGGGCCGGCTCGTTGATGATCCGCCGCAGCCGCACGTCGTCCCGGGGGTTCGCCACGATGGACATATAGGAGTGGATGTCCTTGACCTCTTTGCGGTCGTTGAAGCGCTGGCCGCCCACGATCTTGTGGGGGATGCCCGCGCGGGTGAAGTAGTTTTCGATGGGGGCCGACTGGGCGTTCATCCGGTAGAGGACGGCGTGGTCCGAAAGGCGTCCGCCCTCCCGCAGGTGCTGGCCGATCACTTCGGCGATGTGGGCGGCCTCCTCGCGGTCGTCCTCGGCCTGGTAGACGTGGACCGGCGCGCCCTCGCCGTTTTTGGTCCACAGGGTTTTGCCCTTGCGGGCGGTGTTGTGCTGGATGACGCAGTTGGCGGCGTTCAGGATGTTGGAGGTGGAGCGGTAGTTCTGTTCCAGCCGGATGACCTTGGCCCCGGGGTAGTACCGCTCAAAGTTGAGGATGTTCTCGATGGTGGCCCCGCGGAAGCGGTAGATGCTCTGGTCGTCGTCGCCCACCACGCAGATGTTCTGTTCCGGCCCGGTGAGCAGGCTGACCAGCCGGAACTGGGCCACGCTGGTGTCCTGGTACTCGTCCACCAGGAGGTAATGGTAGCGGTTCTGGTAGTAGTCCCGGGCCTCCTTGTGCTCCTGCAGCAGCCGGACGGTGTAGTAGATCAGCCCGTCGAAGTCGAAAGCGCCGGCCTCCTGCAGCCGTTTTTCGTACAGGCCGTACAGCTTGGCGGCCAGCTCGAGCTTGGTCTTGCCGGCGGCCTCCCTGGCGGCGTCCGCAGGGCCGGTCAGCTGGTCTTTCCAGCGGCCCAGCTGGTTCAGGGCGGTCTTGACGGGGTAGAACTTGTCGTCCACGTTCTGCTCTTTGTACAGGGCCTTCATCACCCGCTGGGCGTCGTCGGTGTCGTAGATGGTAAAGCTGCGGGGCCAGCCGATCTCCTCGGCGTAGCGGCGCAGGATGCGCACACAGGCCGAGTGGAAGGTGGAGGCGAACACCTCGTCCCCTTCCTCATCCCCCAGCATGGCGCGCAGGCGGGCTTTCAGCTCCCCGGCGGCCTTGTTGGTAAAGGTGATGGCCATGATGTTCCAGCTGCGGGTGGGCTGGCAGCGCATCATCCCGTCCAGCCAGGCGGGCACGTCGGTGCCGGTCATGATGGCGGTGCGCAGGGCCCGCAGGTCCTCGTCGGTGGCGGGCCGGGGGGTGTAATCGCTGCCGTGGGCGCTGCCGAACCGGATCAGGTTGGCGATGCGGTTGACCAGCACGGTGGTCTTGCCGCTGCCCGCGCCGGCCAGGATCAGCAGCGGCCCGCTGGTGGTAAAGACGGCCTGCCGCTGCATCTCGTTCAGCCGGCCGAACTGTTTTTCAATGTACGTATCCCGAAGGGAACAAAATTCTTTCTGCAGATCGGTTGCCATGGGCTGCTCCTATTCATCTAAAATCTTGTATCAGTATACCACAAATGCCCCCGTCTGGACAGAGGCAAAAAGGCCGCCCCACGCGCAGGGCGGCGGGGCGGACCGGATGTTTTTTCAAAACGTTCAGAACGGCTCGGTGACGTCGAAGGCGCCGGCACGGGCCCAGGCCGAGCGGTCGGCGCGGCGGACAGCCTTCAAGGTGTACTTGCCGCCGCCCATGGCGCAGACGGCTGCGGCGATGACGGCCACCACCTCGGGCGGGATGCCGGCTTCCACCTGGGGCGCGCGCGGCGCTGCGGGGACCGGGGCCTTGGGTGCAGGAGGCGCGGGCATGGCCGGGGCCTCGGCGGGGCGGGCCTCAGACGCGCCGGACGAGGAACGGCTCCTGTTCAGGGCGAACAGGCCCACCGCCAGGCCCACTACGGCGATCACGATCGTAAGAATGGTATTGGTATCCATGATACATCCTCCTGTCATCGTCCCTGAGACGGGACGCTCGGCGTTTTTCTTCCATTATACCCGGTTTCGGGGGCGATTGCAACAGTTTCGCGCGCGGCTCACCGCCGGCCAATGCGCGGGGTCGCGTCGGTGAAGCCCACTTCCAGCTTGTCGCCCATCGAAAGGCTCATGGCGGTGCCCAGGGCCACGCAGTTGACCGGGTCGGGCGAGACGTAGACGTCCACCTTCAGCTCCTGGCTGAGGTATTCGGGCAGGCCGTGCAGCTGCGCGCCGCCGCCGGTCAGCATGACGCCGTTCTTATAGATGTCGCCGGCCAGCTCGGGGGGCGTCTTTTCCAGCACCTGGTGGGCCGCGGTGCCGATCTGCTCGCTGAGCATCATGACCGGGTCGTACAAATCGCTGGTGGAGACGTTGACCCGCACCGGCAGCCCGGTGAGCAGGCTGCGGCCCTTGATCTCCATCGTCTCGTCAAAGTCAGTCTTCTGGGGGCAGCAGGCCACCCGTTTTTTCAGCTCCTCGGCGGTGCGCTGGCCGATGGCAATGCTGAACTTGGCCCGCACGAATTTAAGGATCTCGTCGTCGTAGTGGTTGCCCGCCACCCGGACGCTGGTGGCCTTGACCTTGCCGCCGAGGGACAGCACCGCGATGTCGGTGGTGCCGCCGCCGATGTCAATGATCATGCGGCCGTCGGGCACCGTGATGTCCAGGCCGGAACCCAGAGCCGCCGCGATGGGCTCGTCGATCAGGTAGACCTGCCGCGCGCCGGCCGCCACGACGGCCTCGACCACGGCGTCGCTCTCGATGCCGGTGATGGCCGCCGGCACGCAGACCGCCACCCGCGGCTTGACCATGTGGGAGCTGTACACCTTGTTGACAAAGCGGCAGATCAGCTCCCGGGTCATGGTGTGGTCGCTGATGACGCCGTCCTTCAGGGGGAAGGTGGCCGAGATGTAGTTTGGGGTGCGGCCCACCATGGCCAGGGCCTTGTCGCCCACCTCCAGCACTTCCTTTTTGCGGGTGTCGATCGCCACCACGCTGGGCTGGTTCAGCACGACCCCCTTGCCCTCCTGGGCGATGATGATGGTGGTGGTGCCAAGGTCTATCCCAATATCGTTCTGTGCCATAATGCAGTGTTCCTTTCTTCGCGTTCCTCTATGCCAAAGGCCCCGGGCGGGGCCGTAAAAATCCAGTTTTCAGTATACCACACGCCGGGGGAAAAGTATAGTGCTTTCCAGCACGATGTGCCGGCACATGTCCGCCAGATGGGACATTTTTTGATCGTTCAAGTTTCGGGCTGGGGCGGCTGGGCGCGGCTTTTCAGCAGCTCGGCAAGGCCGCTGTAGCGCAGGTTCTGGCGGACGTTGGCCATCATGGCGGCCACGGTGTCCCGCCGGCCCGCCACCACGCACAGTTTGCGCGCGCGGGTGACGCCGGTGTAAAACAGGTTGCGGTAGCACAGCCGGGGCGGCACCCCCGCCGCCGGCAGCACCACCGCGGCAAACTCGCTGCCCTGGCTCTTGTGCACGGTGATGGCGTAGGCGGGTTCCAGCTCGCCCAGGTTCTCGGCGGGGTAGACCAGCAGCCGGTCGTCCATCCGCACCGTCATGGAGCGGGTGCGCGGGTCGATGGCCTCCACGATGCCGATGTCCCCGTTGTAGGCGCCCACCCCCTGCTCGCCGCCGTCCCGCCGCCAGATGATCTCGTAATTGTTCTTCACCTGCATCACCTTGTCCCCTTCGCGGAACACCCGCGAGGCGCTCTGCAGCTGGGGCTTGCCCTTGGCGGGCGGGTTGAGCAGGTCCTGCAGCAGGGTGTTGAGGGCCTGGGTGCCGCAGGGGCCCATCTTGGTGGGGCAGAGCACCTGAATGTCCCGGATGGGGTCAAAGCCGTAGCTGCGGGGCAGCCGGGCAGTGACGAGGTCGCACACCAGTTTCTGGCAGGCTTCACCGTCCGCCTCCAGGAAAAAGAAATCGTCCTCCCGGCCGCCCTTCTGCAGGGGCCGGCCGCTGACGATGTTGTGGGCGTTCTCCACGATCAGGCTGCGCTTTGCCTGCCGGAAGATGTGCTTCAGGCAAACCGTGGACACTGCCCCCGAGCGGATCACCTCCCCCAGGATGTTGCCGGGGCCCACGCTGGGCAGCTGGTCGGCGTCTCCCACCATGATGACGCGGCAGTTGGGGCGCAGGGCGGCCAGCAGGCTCTGGAACAGCTGCACGTCCACCATGCTCATCTCGTCCAAAATCACCACGTCGCATTTGAGCAAATTGCGCTCGTTGTGGATGAAGCTGACGCAGCCCCCGCTGTAGTCCACTTCCAGCAGGCGGTGGATGGTGGACGCCTTGCGGCCAGTCAGCTCGCTCAGGCGCTTGGCGGCCCGGCCGGTGGGGGCGCACAGGGCCACCCGCTCGGCCTGGCTTTCCAGCACGTTCAGCACCGCCTTGACGGTGGTGGTCTTGCCGGTGCCGGGGCCGCCGGTCAGCACCAGGCAGTTTTCGGTCACGGCCCGGCGGATGGCCTCCCGCTGCTCGGGGGCGTAGGCAAAGCCCTGCGCCGCTTCCAGCACCTGGATGTCCTGGTCGAGGTGGCGGGCGGTCTGTTTTTCCCGCCGGGCCAGGGCGGTCAGCCGGGCGGCAATGGCTTCCTCGGCGGCCAGCAGGTCGGGCAGATAGATGTATTCCCCGGTGGAAAAGCTGCGCTCCTCCAGCCGCCCCGTCTCCAGGCAGTGCTCCAGAGCTGCCGTCAGCTTGTCGGCGGGCTGGTGGATGAAAGCCGAGGCGGTGGCCACCAGCCGCTCCCGCGGCAGGCAGGTGTGGCCGTTGCCCGCGTTGTGGCGCAGGGTGCGCAGCAGGGCGGCTTCCAGCCGCTGGGGGCTGTCCCCTTCCATCTGGTAATAGGCGGCGATGCTGTCGGCGTGGCGGAAGTCCAGCTGCAGCGGCTCGCCGCACAGCAGGTAGGGGTTGGAGGCGATGGCCTGGGCCGCCCCCGGCCCGAACGCCCGGAACACCTCCATCGCCCGCCGGGGCCCGATCTCGAACTGGGCCAGATAGGCGATCAGCTCCCGCATCCCGAACATCCGCTTAAACTCCTGCTGGATGCGGTCGGCCTTGTCCGCCGAGATGCCCTTGATCTCGGTCAGGCGGCCGGGGTCGTTGGCGATGACGTCCAGCGCCGACGCGCCGAACCGCTCGATGATCTTCTGGGCGGTGGCGGGCCCGATGTAGGGCAGGGACCGGCTGGCCAGGAAGGCGTACACCGCATCCATGTCCTTGGGCATATCGGTCATGCACTCGGCGGCGTGGAACTGCCTGCCATAGGTGGCGTGGTTTTCGTACCGCCCGCGGCAGATCACGCTTTGGCCCACGTGCAGCTCCCCCAGGGTGCCGCACACCACCGTCAGCTTGCCCTCGCCCGACAGCTCGAACACCACATAGCCGCTGTCGCTGTTTTCAAAAATGATGTCCTCGATGGTGCCCTCGATCTGTTCCAGCTGCTGGTCCTCCACGGCGGGCCCTCCTTCCCTGCGCGATGTGTCATGTATGTAAGTATACCCCGAACGGCCGGCGGCGTCAATTCCAAAGCCGGCCCGCCGCACAAAACGCAGGCGCAAAAAAGCCCGCCGCGGCGTGCAGCCGGAGCGGGCGGAATCTATGCAGTTTGCAGCTCAAACTTTGGCGCGCGCCGCCTGCAGGGGGGCTCCGTCTTGGGCGCTGGTCAGCCGCCGCATCACCAGGTGATAGGCCGGCAGCAGGAAGAAGCACGCCGCGAACCACGCCGCCGGGCTGGCGATGCAGCCGGCCCAATAGCCGAACACCGGCACCATGTAAAAGCCCACCAGCCCCCGGGCGAACATCTCGAACACGCCCGCGAACATGGCCAGGCCCGAGAAGCCCAGCCCCTGGATGGAGTACCGGTAGACGATGAGGACGGCCAGCGGGATGTAAAAGACGCTGTTCCAGAACAGGAACGACCGCGCGTCGGCCATGATGGTCCCGCCCACGTCCTCGCTGGCATCCAGGAACATCCCGATCAGCAGGGTGTCGGCAAAGTGCAGGATGATGAAGGAGGCCACGCTGTAGATGCAGCCGATGCCCAGCGCCGTGCGCACCCCCTGCCGCACCCGGGGCAGGCTGCCCGCGCCCAGGTTCTGGCTGGTATAGGTGGTCATGGCGGTGCCGATGCTCTCCAGCGGGACGGACAGGATCTGCCCGGCCTTGCTGCCGGCGGTCATGGCGGCCACCGCCGCGCTGCCCAGGCCGTTGACCGCGGCCTGCAGCACGATGTTGCCCACCGCCGTGATGCTGCACTGCAGCCCCATGGGCAGGCCCATCATGCACAGGGAAGCGCAGTGGGACAGGCTGAGCCGCCCCTCCTCCTTCGACCAGCCCAGCTGGCGGAAGTTCTTCATCATGTACAAAAGGCTCCACACGCCGGCCACGGCCTGGCTGATGACGGTGGCCAGCGCCGCGCCGAACACCCCGGCGTCAAAGGCCAGGATGAAGAAAATATCCAGAAAGATATTCAGCACGCTGGCCACGATCAGGAAATAGAGGGGCCGGCGGCTGTCCCCCAGCGCCCGCATGAAGGCGCTGGTGACGTTGTACAGCAGCGTGAAGGGGATGCCCGCAAAGATGGTGCGGATGTAGGCGTCGGCCATGTCGATGATGTCGGCGGGGGTGTTGGTCAGCACCAGGATGGGCCGGGTCAGGGCCACCGTCACCACCGTCAGCACCGCCGCGAACACCAGCGACAGCCAGACCGAATTCGCCGTGTAGCGGCGCATCCCCTCGCCGTCCCTGGCCCCAAAGCAGCGGGCCAGCGGGATGGCAAAGCCGCAGGCGATGCCGTTCACAAAGCCCAGCACAAGGTAGCTCAGGCCGCCCACGCTGCCCACGGCCGCCAGGGCCTCGACCCCGACGAACCGTCCCACGATGATGGTGTCGGCCATGTTGTAAAACTGCTGGAACAGGCTGCCCAGCATCATCGGCACCGAAAACAGCAAAATCAGCTGCAGCGGCCGGCCCTGGGTCATATCTTTGGTCATAAGCGGGTCCCTCCATTGAATATGCGGTGTCACTTTCCCGTGAAAAGCGCCCCGTTCCGGCCGGAACGAGACGCTTTTCTGAACGGAGACATTATAGTGCAGGACGCCTGAAATTGCAAGCGTTTTTTTGGACAATCCGCACCCCTGTTCCCCTGCGAAAAATATCTATTTTCACGATGGCTCAGCCGATGGGTTTCGCCTCCCGGCAGGCCTTGGCAATGGCGTCCCGGTAGCCGTCGATGCGGATGGTGCACCCGGCCAGCAGGTCAGGGTCGGCGGCCCGGCCCTCGTCGTCGGTCTTGAGGGCGGCCACCTCGCTGGCGGTCATCCCTTCCAGGTGTTTGGCGAGGGCGTCGGCCTGGTCTGCCCAGCCCTTGCCGATCTCAGACACCGCCGCCAGCGGGTAGTCGCCGTCCCCCTTCTGGCGCTTGGTGCGCAGGTCGTCGGGCAAAGTCAGGCTCCCCTCCGCCGCGCTCACCTGGGTCTCCAGCTCGTCCACCACCGTGTGGAGGATGCGCCCTTCCCCGTCCAGCAGGACGGCGGCCGCGATGGTGCTCACCTCGCCGCCGGCGTCCCCGGCCTCGCTCTCGCTCACGACGGCCAGGCCCGCCTTCCAGCCCTCTGTGCTTGCGCTGCCGGCCGAACCCGCGGACCCCGCTGTCCCGCCCATCGACCCGGAGGAGGACCCCGACGAGCTGGACATACTGGACGGCCCGCTGCAGCCCGCCAGCAGCAGGGCCGACGCGGCCAGGGCGGCCAGGCGTCTGATCTGTTTTGGATGCAGTATCTTCATAATTTCGCTCCCTTTGCAGGCCCCCGCGGGGGCTTTTGGGGCTATTCTGCCCCCAAAGGGCCGTTTTATGCACGCAAAACGCCCCCTCATCCCAAAAGATGAAGGGGCGCAGCTATGCACCGACTATTTTTTACAGCAGCGGGCTGACCAGCCGCAGCACATCGTCCAGCAGCGTACCCAGCAGGCTGGTGCGGCAGTCCTCCAGGGTGATGCGGCGGCTCTGTGCGAACGTCTTTTCCAGGTCGGTGCGGACGGCGGCCACCTGGCTGCCGCCCATCAGCAGGGTGCCGCACTCAAAGTGCAGGTATAGGCTGCGGTAGTCCATGTTGATGCTGCCCACCACCGCCACGCGGTCGTCGCTGACGTAGCACTTGGAGTGGACAAAGCCCGGGGTGAACTCGTACACCTTGACCCCCGCCCGCAGCAGGGGCAGGTAATACGACCGGCTGAGCCGGAACACCATCTTTTTGTCCGGGATGCCGGGCAAGATCAGACGCACGTCCACTCCCCGCTTGGCCGCCAGCTTGAGGGAGTTGAGCAGGTCCTCGCCGATGGCCAGGTACGGGGTGAAGATGTAGACATACTTTTCCGCCTGATCCAGGATGTCCCGGTAGACGCTCTCGGCCAGGCGCTCCTCATCCAGCGGGCTGTCGGCGTAGGGCTGGACCACCCCGTCCGACGCAGCCTTGACGGTGGGGCGGAAGGGGCTGTAGTCCTCCTCCATGGGGCGGAAGGCGTTCCAGAAGTTGAGGAACATGACGGTAAAGTTCCAGACCGCCGCGCCTTCCAGCCGGACGGCGGCGTCCTTCCAGTAGCCGAACCGCTCCTCCACATTGATATACTCGTCGGCAAAGTTGGTGCCGCCGTTGTAGGCCACATTGCCGTCGATCGAGACGATCTTGCGGTGGTCCCGGTGGTTCATCACCAGAGAGACGAGGGGCACCACCGGGTTAAAGGGGATGCAGCGGATATGGGCTTGTTCCAGCCGGATGACAAAGCCCGAGGGCACGGTGGTCAGACAGCCCATGTCGTCGTAGATGACCCGGACGTCCACCCCGGCGGCGGCCTTTTCCCGCAGGATGTCCTCGACGGCGTTCCACATTTTGCCGGGGCGGATGATGAACGTCTCGAGGAAGATGAACTTTTCAGCCCGGCGCAGGTCCTCCAGCAGGTGCGGGAACATCGCCTCGCCGCTGGAAAAATATTCCACCGAGGTATCCTTCCAGGCCGGCCAGGGGCCGTATTTGGCGATATAGCCGCTCAGGGCCTGGGTGCGCTGATCTACCCCGTCCAGCTGGCCGGGGCGCTGGTCCACAAGGCCACGGTGGCGGCGGTCCACGGCGGCCATCCGGCGGCGCATCCGGCGGGAGGGGCGCTTGTTGCCCCAGAACAAATACATCAGCCCGCCGAACACCGGCGTGATGCCGATCAGCGCCATCCAGGCGATGGTGTAGGCGGGGTTTTCATCCTTGCGCACCAGGAACAGGATGATGATGACGCTCAGCGCCGTCATGACGCCGTTGAGCCAGGCGGCATATTCGGCCAGCCGGAGGTAGAGGGACGCCATCCACACCAGCTGGATCAAAATCAGCAGGAAGGTGATGGTGATCTTGTTGACAAAGCGGCTGAGGACTTTGACGACCGGCAGTTTGAACATGGCTTCTCCTTTCCCATAAGATCTGTTTTATGGATGCTCGTGTCCCTGTCAGTATACCGCCCCCGGCCCTTTTTTGCAAGCCGGGCGCGAAAAGACGCAAAAAAGAGACAGTGCCGCGGCGTTTGTCCCAGCGCTGTCTCCCTTGATGCAATGATATTTTTAGACGGTGGGCGCGGCGGCGTCCTCGTAGCCCACCAGCAGGCCGCCCAGCTCGGCGTAGAAGCTGCACAGCGCGCCGCACTCCACGATCTCCACCTCAGAGTCGGGCCAGATGGCCTCGATCATCAGCTTGAGGCGGCGGGCCGCCTTTTCGTTGTCGCAGTGGGCGATCTGTACTTTGCCGTTGGCAAAGCCGCGGTCCCGCATTTCCAGAATGGTGCGCTCCAGCACGCCGTGCTCCCCGCGGGTCTTGCAGATGATGTCCAGCTCGCCCTGGGGGCTGGCCTGGCCCAGCACCCGGATGCCCAGGGCCCGCGCCACCACGGCGGCGGTCAGCTTGACCCGGCCGTTGCGGGCAAGGTTGTTCAGCGATTCCAGCGAGAAAAGCAGATGGGTGTGTTCGGCGTAGACCGTCACCGCGTCGCAGATCTCCTCAAAGGTGGCCTCGGTGGGCACCAGAGCCGCCAGACGGCGGGCCAGCAGGCACATCTCCGGCCCGGTGGAAAGGCTGTCCAGCACGAACACTTTGGCGCCGGGGTTTGAGTCCTGGTATTCCTCGGCGGCCATCCGGGCGGCGTTGTTGCAGCCCGACAGCGTGCCGGTGATGGTCACGACAAAGATCTCGTCCGCCCCGGCGTATGCCGCCAGAAAGTCCCCCACGTTGGGGCAGGAAGTAGAGCTCTTGCCCTTATAGGTGCGCAGGGCGTGGGCCATGGCAAAGGCGTCGGTGCCGGGTTCGTCCACATACTCCTGCTCGTCGGTGATGATCTTCAGGGGCACACAGGCGTAGTCCACCCCCGGCAGCTGCCACAGATTCGATGAGGAATCCAGCACAATTTTCCGTTTCATACATACATCTCTCCAATCCGCAGCCGGCATACGCCAACCGTTCGATTCAGACCCGTCCTCTGCCTGTCTGACGGAACAAGTCCGTATTCTGCCTTCATCATAGCAGTTTTTGAATAACTTGTCAACCATATGCAAAAATCTTAACAAAAGATTTTCAGTTCTATTGACTTTTGGACGGTTTGATGTATACTTAAACCATGAATGCTGAAACGAAACGCCGCATCGCGGCTTCTGCCGCGGGCTTTGCCCTGCCCCGGTATGACGACTTGCCTGGCATGGGGCTGTATCTCGACCAGACCGTCCAGTACGTCAACAGCCATTTCCGCACCTTTCCGGGGATGGAGCTGACGGGGTCGATGGTCAGCAACTATGTCAAAAAAGGGCTTATCACCCACCCGGTGCGCAAAAAATACACCCGGGACCAGATCGGCTACCTGATGTACATTGTGGTGGTCAAAAACGTTTTGTCCATGGAGAACATCCAGTTCCTTTTCTCCATCCAGAAGGAGCGGTTCGACGCCGGGGCGGCGTACAACTTTTTCTGCGACGAGCTGGAAGCCGCCATCGGCTCGGTGTTCGGGCTGCGGCCGTCCACCCGCCGGCCGGACAGCGGCCTGAGCGACGAGCAGTTCCTGCTGCGGTGCAGCGTCATCCCCGCCGCCAACAAGATCTATCTGGACTGCTGCTTCGATGCGCTGCGCCAGGAGCAGGCCCTCTGGCCCGACATCCTGGACGATCTGCAATAGCGTGATGAAAAAACGCGGACGCACTGGCGCCCGCGCTTTTTTCATGCACGCTTATGTACTTTTTACCGCGCCACGACCTCGCTGGCCAGGGCGTCCATCTGGGCGTCGTCGCAGGGGTGGGCTGCGCCGCGGATGCTGACGGTGTGCTCGCAGACGGTGATGTTCTTCATCCCGGCCAGCTCGGCGGTCATCAGCTTGTTGGCCATGGGGGCCCACATGCCGTTCTCCATCAGGCCGGCGATGCGGCCCTGGAAGTTCTTGGTCTTGAGGTGAGTCAGGAAGGTTTCCATCGGCGGGAACAGGAACCCGTCGTAGGTGGCGCAGGCCAGCACCATCTTGCCGCAGCGGAAAGCCTCGGCCACCGCATAGGAGACGTCGGTGCGGGTCAGGTCCATCTCAGTGACGGACGCGCCGGCAGCCCGCAGCTTTTCGGCCATCTTGTGGGCGGCCTCGCGGGTGTGACCGTGGATGGAAGCCGAAGCCACCAGGATCGCGGCGGGCTCCTCGGGCTTGTAGCTGGACCAGGTGTCGTACAGGCTCAGGTAGGGGGCCAGGTCGCCGTTCAGCACGGGGCCGTGCAGGGGGCAGATCTGAGCGATGTCCAGGCCGGCAGCCTTTTTGAGCAGGGCCTGGACCTGGGGGCCGTACTTGCCCACGATGTTCAGGAAGTACCGGCGGGCATCGTCGGCCCAGTTGGCGAAGCTGTCGCCCTCGGCCACCACGCCGAACCGGCCAAAGCCGTCGGCCGAGAACAGCACCTTCTCGCTGGACTCATAGCTGACCATCACCTCGGGCCAGTGCACCATGGGGGCAAAGACGAAGTGGAGGGTGTGGCTGCCCAGGCTGAGGGTGTCGCCGTCCTTGACGGTGACGCGGCGGCCGGCCTCGATGGCGCCGGGGAAGAAGTTTTCCAGATAAGCAAAGGTCTTGGCGTTGCCCACCACCTGCATGGCGGGGTACTTGGCGGCCAGGCGGGCCACGTTGGCCGAGTGGTCAGGCTCCACATGGGACACCACCAGGTAATCGGGGGCCTTGCCGGCCAGCTCGGCCTCCAAAGCCTCCATCCACGCGTCGGTGGCGCGGGCGTCCACCGTGTCCATGACGGCGGTCTTTTCGTCCCGGATCAGGTAGCTGTTGTAGCTGACGCCGCCGGGGACGGGGTACTGGCTCTCAAACAGATCGAGGGTGGTATCGTTGACACTGATGCCCAGGATGGAATCCGTGACGTTTGTTTTGTAGACGTTCATGGCTGACATTCCTTTCTCTTGCACGCTTGTCGGTTTTATATCTAAAGGGTACTGGTTTTCATTTGGGCCCGGTCTCCGGGCCGCGTTATATCATACCATATTCATAGGGAAAAAGCAATGGCCTTTTCGCTCATGGATCTGCCGGACCGGCGCCGGGCAGAACGGCCCGGGGCGGCTGGCCGGGAGCGGCGTCCAGTTCCAGCAGGGCGGCGGCGCTCACCTCGTCCAGCGACTGGACCGCGCGCAGTTTGCGGTTGATGGCGCGGGTGCGGGTGCCGATCAGGTCGTCCAGCTCCCGGTCGGACTGGCGCAGCCGCTCCTGCAGCTTGGCAAGGCCCTTGTCGAACTTTTCAAACTCGGTCTTGACCGCGCCCAGCACCTGCCAGACCTCGTTGGAGCGCTTCTGGATGGCCAGCGTCTTGAAGCCCATCTGCAGGCTGTTCAGCAGGGCGGCCATGGTGCTGGGGCCGGCCACGTTGACCTGATAGTCCCGCTGCAGCGTTTCGACCATGCCCTGGTTGACCACCTCGGCGTACAGCCCCTCAAAGGGCAGGAACAGGATGCCGAAATTGGTGGTGTAGGGCGGCTCCACATATTTGGTGCGGATGTCCTTGGCCTCGGCCCGGACCACCTGTTCCAGGGCGCGGCGGGCCGCCTCCACGGCCTGCGCGTCCCCCGAAGCCTGCGCCTCCTGCAAATGGGCGTAGGTGTCGCCGGGGAACTTGGAGTCGATGGGCAGCCAGATGTTCTGGCCGTCGGCGCCGGGCAGCTTGACCGCGAACTCCACCCGCTGGGTGGAGCCGGGAATGGTGGCTACGTTGGTGTCGTACTGCTCGGGGGCCAAAATTTCCTCCAGGATGGCCCCCAGCTGGATCTCGCCCAGGATGCCGCGTGTCTTGACGCCCGACAGCACCTGCTTCAGCCCGCCCACGTCGGCCGCCAACGACTGCATCTCGCCCAGGCCCTTGTAGACCTGTTCCAGCTGGTCGCTGACGGTCTTGAAGCTCTCGCTCACCCGCTTTTGCAGGGTGTCCTGGAGCTGCTCGTCCACCGTGTGGCGGATCTCGTCCAGCTTTTTGGCGTTCTCGGCCCGGACGGCGTCCATCCCCTCGGTCAGGGTGCGGCGCATCTCCTCCAATCGCTGGGTGTTGGACAGTTCCATGGTGCGCAGGCGGCTCTCAAGCGTCTTTTCCATGGTCTGGAAACGGCCCTCGAGGTTTTTCTGCTGGGCGGCCTGGCTGCCGGTCAGCTGGGCGCCCATCCCGTCCACCGCGTCCTTGACGCCGCGGATGGCGGCGTAGTTCTGGTCGGCCAGGGCGGACTGGCTGGCCCGCAGTTTTTTGTCAAAGTCGTCGGCCTGGCGGGCCAGCCGTTCTTCCAGCCAGTCTTCCAGCTCCTGGATGTGGCCGGTATCGTCTGCGGGGCGGCGGCTGCGCAGCAGCAAAACCACCAGCAGGATATCCCCCGCCAGCAGCAACAGCAGGCAAAGGGCTGCGATCATAGCTTCCATGTCGTTCGTCTCTCCTTACAGTTCCTCATAGGCCAGGGTCTCTTTGGTGGTGACGGTCTGGCCGCCCCACAGGCCCACGCCGTCGGCCTCCACCTCGCCGGTCTGGTTGTCGTAGGGGTCGGCGCGGAAGCCCAGCATGGGCGGGTCGAAGGGCGCCTCGAACGCGCGGTTGGCCACCATCCGCCCCGGGTCGATGCTGCCGAAGTAGTGGCGGCGGAGCTCCTCCTCCCCTGCCCTGGCCATGGACGCCCCATAGGAGCAGTCGGCGTACATCCAGCCCTTGGGGGCGATGTAGAACATGGCCCAGTCGTGGCAGCCGCACTTGCCGGGGCCCACCGCCAGGCCGCTCTGCCACCGGGCGGGGATGCCGGCGATCCGGCACAGGGTGATGAAGGTCAGGGCCATGATGCCGCAGTCCCCCCGGCGGTCCATGGCGCAGCGGGTGGGGATGTCCTCCAGCACAAAGTAGGACGGCTGGTAGTGGTAGTGGACGTTCAGGGTGACAAAGTCGTAAAAGCGCTGGGCCTTTTCGGCGGGGCTGGTCACGCCCTGGGTCAGCTGGGCGGCCAGCGCCCGCAGGTAGGGGGTAAAGACGATGTGGGGGGCTTCCTCGCCGGTGTCGAAACTGGGCTGGTCCGGGTCGGAGGCAAAGCCCAGCGGGTCGGCATAGCGGGCGGTCTGGGTGTAGCTGTACCGCGCGGTGAAGCGGCGGTTCTCGGCCAGGTCCGCCTCCCAGAAGGCGGTGCGCTGGGGCGCGTCCGGGGCCGCAACATGGGCAGGCGGCTCCGAGAGCGCGGCCAGGTCGATGTCCGACTGGCTCTCGCAGGCGGCAGGCAGGGGCAGCCAGGCCCGGACGTGGACGGTGTGCCGCCCCTCCGCCCTGGCCCTGGCCAGCGCCCGGGCAAAGGCGGCGTCCGACATCCCAACGCTGGCCTCCACCGTGATGCGGGCCGAGGCGGAGCCCTCCCGCAGCATCTTTTCGTGGGTGGCCTTCCGGCGGGCGAGGGACGCGCCGCTGTCCGGCTCGGGCACACGCCGCCGGGCGGCAAAGGCGGGGTCGGTAGCTAGCAGCGTCTCGTCAAAGCGGTCGAGATAGTGCTTTTCCCCTTCCACGAACCGCCAGTCCACCCGGCCGGCCCGTTCGAGGGCCCGCAGCTCCTCCAGCGTGAAGCCGGTCACCTGGGCCTGCATCTTTTCCACGGCCTGCTGCTCGGTATAGATATATTCGGCGGGCAGGCGGCGCAAAATCTCCCGCTGGGCCAGCAGGGCCTCCCGTTGGGCGTCCGGCATGGCGGGCGCAGGGTTTGCGCCGGTGTTTGGGCCGTTCTGGACGGCGGTCCAGTCCTCGGCCAGCAGGGCGTCGATCCGCGCAGCGGCCTCCTCATAGTATCCCGCCGCCTTGAGGCGGGCCACATCGTCGGGCAGGCCGGCGTTCAGGCTGCGGAACCATTCATTTTGATCGGTAGTCATGGATATCGTTCCCCTTTCATTTCACTGCTGTGCGGTAACTTCTTCCCAAAAATCCACGGCGTCGTACAGCCACCCGGCCGCGTCGGTGCCGGTGCCCACGCTGCTGCGGTGGCGCGCGTTTTGAAAGACCACCATCTTGTGGGGCACGCCGTTTGCTTCCAGCGCTTTGTCCAGCGCCGGCCCCTGACAGAAAATGTCCATCAGCATCAGGGTGGCGTCGTTGAGGCCGAACCAGTGGTAGACCGGCGGGAAGTCCCCGTCCACCTCGGCGTCGATCTCAATATTGTAATAGTAGTCCCCGGGGGCCAGACTGTCCCCCGGCTCTGCGCCGTCATAGAGGTAAAAGTAGACCGGCTTGCCGTACATATAGTTGATGACCGGGTAGCCCAGCAGCAGCGCGCCGGGCTTGGGCAGGCCGTAGTTTTTATACCCCATCCGGCTGGTGCCAAAGACGCCGCACATCTGCCCCTCGGCTGAAAAGCCCACCAGGGCATAATCCTCGGGCTGGACGCCGAACATCTCCGCGTGCTCGGTGATGAACTGCACCGCCCGCACCAGGTCATTGTAAGCGGCGTTGTCCGAGTTGTCCCGGCCCACGCTGTACCGCAGCACAAAGGAGGCGTACCCCATCTCGTGCATCTGATAGGAGACGGAGCAGCCCTCCCGCATTTTGGCGCTCTTTTCGTACATATTGCCCGGCACCACCAGGGCGTATTTGGCGTTTTCCGTCTTTGCGGGGAAATAGTACAGCTCTACTTCGTCCTTGCGGGGGTCGGCGGCGATCTCCTCGGGGGTGTAGATCTTGTACGTCACCTGCACGCCGTGGTTATAGTTGTCGATGACCAGGTTGAGGCCCTGGGCCGCGTCGGGGGCTGTCCCGCCGAGGTATTCCTCCAGCGTCCAGCTGTCGTACATCCAGGGCTGTTCCGGGATGAAGATGTTCCGGTCATAGGTGTTGAAGCCGGAAGCGATCAGGCTTTCGTTGGCGCGTATCTCCCCCATGGTGGTGCTGGCGGTGATGTTCGGCAGGCCCAAAGCTCCCGCCGGGGCGGCGGGCAGGGCGGCCAGCAGCCCGGCAGCCAGCGCGGCGGCTATCATCTTTTTTGCGTTCATCGTGTCGGTTTTTCAATTTCCTTTCTTCAGTTTCGGTCCGCTGGTGACTTCTTCCCAAAAATCCACGGCGTCGTACAGCCACCCGGCCGCGTCGGTGCCGGTGCCGGTGCCGCTGCCGTGGGGCGCACGGCCGTATACGACCATCTTGTGTTCGACCCCGCATTGCTCCAGCGCGCGGTCCAGCGCCGGCCCCTGCAGCGGCGGGAAGATCATGCCCAGGGTCAGGTCGTTCCGGCCGAACCAGTGGAACGTGGGCGGGAAGTCCGGCGTCACTTCCGCGTTCAGCTCGATGTTGTAGTAGTAGTCGCCCGGGGCCAGGTCGTCCCCCGGCTCCGCGCCGTCGTAGACGTACAAAAAGCCCGGCTTGCCGTACATATAGTTGACGATGGGATAGGCCAGCAGCAGCGCGCCGGGCTTGGGCAGGCCGTAGTTTTTGTACCCCATCCGGTCGGTGCCGAACATCCCGCACAGATGCGCCCCGGCCGAAAAGCCCACCAGGGCGTAATCCTCGGGCCGGACGCCGAACTGGCCCGCATGGGCGGTGATGTACGCCACCGCCCGCACCAGATCGTTGTAATTGGCGTTTTTGGAGATCTCGTGCCCGATCCGGTAGTTGAGAACGAATGAGGTGTACCCCATCTCGTGCAGCTGGCTGACCGCGCCGCAGGCTTCCTTGGTGCGGGCGGTGCGCTCGAACATATTGCCGGACAGCACCAGCGCATACTTCCCGTTGGGCTTATCCCCCGGGAAATAGTAAAGCTCCACCCCTTTCCGGGTGGGGTCGGCGGCGATCTCCTCGTCAGTGTAGAGGGGGTAGGTCACCTGCACGCCGCGGTTATAGTTGTCGATGATGAGGTTCATCCCCGCTACCGCGTCGTCCACGGTCTGCCCAATGTACCGGCGCAGGGTCCAGTCTCCGTACTGCCACGGCTGTTCCGGGAAAAGCGAGCCCCGGTCCCATGTGTCGAAGCCCGAGCCCGCGATCCCCTCGTTGGCACGCATCTGCGCCACGGTCGTGTCCGGCGTGAGATAGGGCGCGGGCAGCGCTCCCACTGGGAGGGCTGAGGCGGCTAGCATCGCGGCGGCCAGGGCGGCGGCTATCATCTTTTTTGCGTTCATCGTGTCGGTTCCTTCTATTGTCCTTTCGGCTTTTCTCAGCCCGTGACGTCCTCCCAGAAGGCGGCGGCCCGGGCGATCCAGCCGGCAGCGTCGGTGCCGGCGCCGTTGGCGCTGCCGTGGGGCGCTTCGTCATAGACGATCAGCGCATGGGGCACACCGCAGCGCGCCAGCGCCTCGTCCAGGGCCGGGCTCTGCCACTGGGTGAAGAATCCCCGCAGAGAGCTGTCGTTTTTGCCGTACCACTGGAAGGTGGCAGGGAAATCCGCCGTCACCTCCGCAGGCACCTCCACGTTATAGTAGTAGTCGCCCGGAGCCAGATGGTCCCCCGGCTGCGCCCGGTCGTAGAGGTAGAACAGGACGGGCTTGCCGTAGGCGTAGTTCAAAATGGGGTAGGCCAGCAGCAGCGCGCCGGGCTTGGGCAGGCCGTAATTTTGGTAGCCCATCCGGTCGGTGCCAAAGAGGGCGCACAGCTGCCCGCCCGAAGAAAAGCCCATCAAAGCGTAGTTTTCCGGGTCCACCTGCAGTTCGCCCGCGTGGGCGGTGATGTACTGCACCGCCCGCACCAGGTCCTGATAGTTGGCGTTGTCCTTCAGGTCATGGCCCACCCGGTAGTTCAGGATGAAAGCGGCGTAGCCCATCCGGTGCAGCTCGGCCACCGCGCTGCACCCCTCCTTGACGCGGGCGGTGCGCTCCAGCATATTGCCGGACAGGACGATGGCGTACTTGGCCCCCGGCTTTTCGGCCGGGAAATAGTAAAGCGCCACCCCTTCCCGGGTGGGGTCGGCGGCGACTTCTTCCGCGGTGTAGAGGGGGTAGGTCACCTGCACGCCCTGGTTATAGTTTTCGATGATGAGGTTCAGCGCCTCGACGGCCTCGTCCACCGGTGCGCCGATGTAGCGGCGCAGGCTCCAGCGGGCGTATTCCCAGGGCTGTTCGGGCCAGAGGGAGCCGCGGTCCCAGCTGTCAAAGCCGGCCCCCACGATCCCCTCGTTGCCGTGCAGCTCGGCGACGGTGGAGTCCGGGGTGAGATAGGGCGCGGCCGCCCGGGCCGGCACAGCCAGCACAGCCGCCAGCACGGCCAGGCAGAGCGCGCGTTTGATCTTGCACGTCATGGGTCTTTCCTTTCCCTGCGGTCACGCAGAACTGGTTCGTTTTCCAGTTTTTTCTATTGTACCCTGTCCGGCCCTTCTTGTCAAAAGCTTTTGCGGTTCGACGCCGCCATTGTACTTTCGGCAAAAATCTGCTATACTGAAGTCCACCGGCGGAACCCAAAACCGAATGTTTTCTGCAACCTGAAAAGGAGGTCTGCTCTATGTGGACACGCGCCCTTTTGAAAGACAACGCCAAGGCCGTCCTGCGGCGCAGCTACTGGCGGGTCTTTCTGGCCTGCCTGATCGTCTCCCTGCTGTGCGGCGGCGACTTCAACCTGAACTATCGTTTTGGCGCCGACAGCGCCCCGTCCGGCCTGCCTGAGAGCGCCGCCCGGTTTGCCGGCAACACCGGTTTCCCCTTCTCCGTACTGCTGCAGCTGCTGATGCCCGTCATCATCGGCGTCGGCGTCATGGCCCTGCTGCTTGTCCTGGCGGCTGTCCTGTGCTGGGGCATCCTGGTCACGCCGGTGCTCCAGGTGGGCCAGGCCCGCTACCTGACCGAGAACCGCTCCGACACCGCCCAGCTGGGAACGATCTTTTCAGGCTTTACCCGCGGCTACTGGAACACGGTGGGGGTCATGTTTTTCATGAACCTGAAAGTCTTTTTGTGGACTTTGCTCCTCATCGTCCCCGGCATCGTCAAGAGCTACCAGTACCGCTTCATCCCCTTTCTGCTGGCCGAGAACCCCGACATGACCGCCGACCGCGCCTTTGAGATCAGCACCATGATGACCGACGGTGAAAAGTGGAACATCTTTGTGCTGGACCTGTCCTTCGTGGGGTGGAACCTGCTGGGCCTGCTGCTGTTCGGCATCGGCACACTGTTCGTGGACCCCTATGTCAAAGCCACCGAGGCCGAGCTTTACGCGGCGTTGCGGGCCAAGGTGCTCGCGTCCGGCTACGTCACCGAGGAAGAGCTGACCGGACAATCCTAAAAGGAAAGAATTGACGATTTGATGGAAGAAGAATGTATGCAGATCCGGCCCATGGAGCCGGCCGACTGGCCCTCTGTGGCCGAGATCTACCAAGAAGGCATCGCCACCGAGCACGCCACCTTTCAGACGGCCTGCCCGCCCTACTCCGCCTGGGACGCCTCCCACATCAAGGAGTGCCGGCTGGTGATCCTTGCCCCGGACGGCGAGATCGCCGGGTGGGCGGTGCTGTCCCGGGTGAATATGCGCTGGTGCTACCGCGGCGTGGCCGAGGTGAGCATCTATGTAGGCGAGCGCTACCGCGGCCGCGGCTACGGCTACCACCTGCTGAGCGCCCTGTGCGCCGCCGCCGAACAGGCCGGCTACTGGACGCTGCAGTCCACCGTCCTGCAGGACAACGAAGCCAGCCACCGGCTGCACACCAAGTGCGGGTTCCGGGAGGTGGGCCGCCGGGAGCGCATCGCGCGCGACTGCCACGGCCGCTGGCTGGACACCTGGCTGATGGAGCGCCGCTGCGCCGCCGACGAGCCCCCCGGCTACAAGAAGCTGTAAAAAACGTCCCCGTTTTTCTTGAAAGGAAAAGCGGGGACTTGTTATTTGCTGGCAGTTATGGTATCCTTTTGGTGGGTGTTGTCGATAAACGGCAAGCGGTGTGTTCCCCGTTCAAATCGGGGGCGCTTCTTTGCCTCCCGATCGTACAGAAAGGGGGGCTGACAATGGTCACATATTCCGATCTTATTCAGACCGGCATTTTGGTCGTTGGCATTATCGGTCTGTTCATTCAGATCCTTAAGAAATAAAAAGAAGTAACCGCCCAGCTTCCCAACTTGTGCGGTTACTTCTTTAACCAATCAACGGGGAACTACCGTTTGTCCGGCAGCGCCCTTCTTTATATCTAGTATAGCGCAAGCTGCGCTTTTTGTCAATGTTCCGGCACCAAAATCCGCCCGCTGCAAAAGCAGGGGCGGATTTTTTTATGCGCAGATGGCCTTCTGGCGGTGGCGGTACAGCGCCTCGAGGACGGCGCAGTATTTGTCGGCGATGCAGACGATCACCGCCTCCCGGCTGGAAGGCGCGTGGAACAGCGTCAGCGGCCACATATGGCTGCGGATGATGTTGCGCACTTTGGGGCTGAGGGCAAAGCACCGCTCGGCGTTCTCCCGGGCCAGCAGCGGGTGGATGAACCCGTGCATTTTGAACAGGGTGCGCAGGCTGTGGCAGTGCTGGAAGCGGCCTGCGCAGTGCCAGTCGTACAAATAAAAATCGTGCAGCAGGGCGCCCACGGCCAGAGCGGTCTCGTCCGCCCCCACGTGGAAGCGCCGGTTGATCCAGAAGCTCACCCGCGCCACATTCTGGCAGTGCTGGTAGGTGGTCACGCAGCCGTGCTGGATATAGTTGTCCATTTCCTGCACACGGGGGTCCTCCTCGTACTGCTGCAGAATGCAGCGGAGCTTTTCGCGTTCTGTTTCAGACAGGCCCATTGGCTTTCCTCCTGGATGATGCGCCCGGCCGGCAGCGCCGCGCCGGGGATTTTGGTCGGTGGAGCGTTCGCTCTCTACGCCATAGTATACAGAAAGAGTTTGTCCGTGTCAACCGTTTTACACAATTTTTTCTTCGCATTTACGCAATTCCCAGGTCCCAGCCGAACACCTCTCCCAGCCACTCGGCCGCCAGGGCAAACCAGTGGGCGGCATGGGGCTGCGGGGTGTTCACCTCGGCGGTGCAGACGCTCAGCCCATGCACCCCGTGGGGGAACAGGTGCGCCTCGCACGGCACGCCCGCGCGGCGCAGCGCCGAGAGGAGCAGCAGGCTGTTTTCCACCGGGACGGTGTTGTCGTCCATGGTGTGCCAGAGGAACACCGGCGGCGTGTCGGGGCCCACCTTGTCCTCCAGGCCGAACGCCAGGTGGCTGGCCAGGCCGGCCGAACCGCTCAGGGCCTCAAAGCTGCCCCGGTGGGCAAAGGGCCCGGCCGTCACCACCGGATAGGACAGGATCAGGGCGTTGGGCCTCTGCCGCTCCTGCCAGGAAGCCTGGCCGGGCAGCGCCAGCACCGCCGACGAAAGGGCCAGGTGCGCCCCCGCCGAAAAGCCGCAGGCGGCGATCTTGTTCGGCAGGATGTGCCACTCGTCCGCGTGGGCCCGCAGGGCGGCCAGCGCCCCGTCGATCTGTTTTAGGGGGAGATAATTTTGGGCCTGTTCCCCTACGCTGTAGCGCAGCACCGCCGCGTGGTACCCCGCCGCCAGAAAGCGGACCGCCACCGGGTCCCCTTCCCGGGGGCTGACGTGGCTGTAGCCGCCCCCCGGCACCACCAATACCAGCGGCCGGGCCTGGGCCATGGGCATGACTTCTTCCGCGTCCCGCAGGTAGACGGTCAGGGACGCGCCGTGGATCGCAAGGGTCTCGATCTTCATATGTATCGTTCCTCCCAGAAAGTTTGCTCTGCCCTTATTGTACCGCAGAACGGGCGCGCGGGAAAGCGGATTTCTAAACTTTTTATGAAGGCCGGCCCCCAGCTCTTGATTTTTTGTCCGAAACGGTGTATATTAGCACTCGGAATATTTGAGTGCTAAGCACAGCAACGTGCTCTGCGATAAGAAAAGAGGTTTTTGCTATGGCAATGCAGCCGTTCCAGGCCGAAAGCAAAAAGCTGATGGACCTGATGATCAACTCGATCTACACCAACAAGGAGATCTTCCTGCGGGAGCTGATCTCCAACGCATCCGACGCCATCGACAAGCTCTATTTCAAGAGCCTGACCGACACCTCGGTGGGGATGAACCGGGAGGATTTCCGCATCCTGCTCACCCTTGACAAGGAAAACCGTATGCTCACCGTCTCGGACAACGGCATCGGCATGACCCGCGAGGAGCTGGAGCAGAACCTGGGCACCATCGCCCACTCGGGCAGCCAGGACTTCAAGGCCGAGAACACCGATGAGAACATCGACATCATCGGCCAGTTCGGCGTGGGCTTCTACTCCGCCTTTATGGTGGCCGACCGCGTCACCGTCATTTCCAAGGCTTACGGCAGCAGCGAGGCCTGGCAGTGGGAGTCCAGCGGCGTGGAGGGCTATGAGATCACCCCCGCCGGGAAGGAGACTGCCGGCACCGACATCATCCTGCACATCAAGCCCAACACCGACACCGAGAACTACGACAACTACGTCTCGGAGTACGGCGTGGCCGCCATCGTCAAGAAGTACAGCGACTACATCCGCTACCCCATCCAGATGGAGCGCACCAAGAGCCGTCAGAAACCCGAACCCGACCCCAAGCCCGAGGACTACAAGCCCGAGTGGGAGGAATACACCGAGCTGGAAACTTTGAACAGCATGGTGCCCATCTGGAAGAAGCAGAAGAGCGAAGTCACCGACGAGGAGTACAACGAGTTCTACAAGAACCACTTCGGCGATTACGCCGACCCCGCCCGGGTCATCGTCAGCCGCACCGAGGGCACCGCCAACTACAACGCCCTGCTCTTTGTCCCCTCGCACCGCCCCTACGATTTTTACACCAAGGAGTATGAGAAGGGCCTGGCCCTCTATGCTTCGGGCGTCCTCATCATGGAAAAGTGCGCCGACCTGCTGCCCGACTACTTCAGCTTTGTCAAGGGCATCGTGGACAGCCAGGACCTGAGCCTGAACATCAGCCGCGAGACCCTGCAGAAGGACAGCCAGCTCAAGCTGATCCACAACGCCCTGGAAAAGAAGATCAAGAACGAGCTGAACGCCATGCTGGTCAACGACCGGGAGAAGTACGAGAACTTCTGGAAGGAGTTCGGCCGCCAGATCAAGTTCGGCGTCTATTCCGACTACGGGATGCACACCGAGCTGCTGCGGGGCCTGCTGCTGTTCTACTCCGCCAAGGAGAAGAAGATGGTCACGCTGGAGGAGTACGTCGAGAAGATGCCCGCCGAGCAGAAGTACATCTACTTCGCCGCCGGCGACTCGGCCGACCGTCTGGCCAAGCTGCCCACCGCCTCGCTGGTGCTGGACAAGGGCTATGACCTGCTGCTGCTGACCGAGGACGTGGACGAATTCTGCTTCCAGATCATGCACAGCTTCCCCCGCAAGGATGCCGAGGGCAAGGACGGCACCGTCGAGTTCAAGAACATCAACGGCAGCGACCTGGGCCTGGAGTCCGACGAGGAGAAGAAGGCCGCCGAGGAGGCCACCGCCGAGAATAAAGCCCTGTTCGACGCCATGAAGGCCGCTCTGGACGGCAAGATCAAGGAAGTGAAGGTCTCCACCCGCCTGAAGGACCATCCCGTCTGCCTGTCGGCCGAAGGCCCCCTGTCCATCGAGATGGAAAAGGTGCTGTCCCGTCAGCCCGGCAGCGAGGACGTCAAGAGCGACAAGGTGCTGGAGATCAACGTCAGCCACCCCGTCTTTGCGGTCCTGAAGGCTGCGCAGGAGGCCGGCGACACCGACAAGGTGAACCAGTACAGCCAGATCCTTTACGCCCAGGCCCAGCTGATCGAGGGTCTGCCGGTGGACGACCCCGTCGCCTATGCCGACGCCGTCTGCGCGCTGATGAAGTGATTTATGCCGTCTATCTGAGACAGGTTTGAAAATCTCCGGTCATTAAAATCTCTTAGAAGAAAGCCTTAACAAACGAGCCGTGTTCCATTATAATAAAGGGAGCACGGCTCGTTTTTGCCGTCTTATTTTGGGAGGTCCTGACCTATGCCGCAGCACAAACATTATTTTGCCCGCATCCCCCTCATCGCCCTGCTGGTTTTGCTGGGCCTTGCGCCCTGGCTGGCGGTGATTTTGTTCATCCTGCGGGCCATTGATAAGGACGCCGAGAAAAAAGAATGGCGCGCCTTTCAAGACCGCAGGCGCTACGCCGCCGATTTCCGCCCCGAGGACACCCGCCGCGCCGCCCAGCCCGGGCCGGGCGCCCCCTACGACTACAGCGCCCGCTACCAGGCCCACGACCTGCCCACCGCGGAGCAGCAGAAAGCCAAAAAGCGCCGGCAGAGCCTCATCAACTGGTGCACCGTGCTGGGAGGGCTGTTTTTGTTTGCGGGCGTCACCGAGCTGCCCGACAGCATCTATTACGGCCTGTGGAACGACCTGTTTTCCAACCTGTTCATGGTCGTGGGCGGCGGGGGCGCCCTGGTCCTGGGGCTGTTCCTCCGGCGGGTCAGCCGGCTGGAACGCCAGCTGGACAAAGTGGTGGGCGACCGGGACAACATCCCCCTGAATGAGCTGTTCGCCGCGGCAGGCATCCCCGAAAAGGAAGGCCGCAAGGTGCTGGAAAGCGCCATCGACCACGGCTATTTCGGGGCCGACGCCTACATCGACAACCGCACCGACTTCCTGGTGGTGCGGGGCGACGCGCCCATCCCCGCCTCTCCCGCCCAGGAGAGCGCGCCGCAGCCGGACCCCGATCCCGCCGGGGAGAGCCAGTACCAGCGGCTTCTGCGCCAGCTGCACGAGGCGGGCGCGGCCCTCGCCGACCCTGTGCTGCGGGACAAGGCCGCCCGCCTGGAAACGGTCAGCGCCCGCATCTTTGCCCTTGCCGAGGCCGACCCCGGCAAGGAGGACCAGCTACGCAAGTTCGTCAACTACTACCTGCCCACCGCCCTCAAACTGCTGCACACCTACGCCCAGCTGGACGGCCAGGGGGTGGACGGCGAAAACATCACCAAAACCAAACAGAGCATCGAGCGCTCGCTGGACCTGCTGGTCACCGCCTTTGAAAACCAGCTGGACAAGCTGTTCCAGTCCGACGCGCTGGACGTCTCAGCCGACATCGCCGCCCTGGAAGGGATGCTGAACCTGGACGGCCTTTCGGGCGAGAGCGACTTCACATCCCAGTAAGGAGATACCATGCCCACTATCATTGAGATCACCGACCTTTCCGACCCCGCCCTGGACGTCTTTGCCCGGCTGACCGAGAACCAGCTGCGCAGCCGGCTGGAACCGGAAAAGGGCGTTTTTATCGCCGAGAGCCCCAAAGTCATCGGGCGGGCGCTGGACGCGGGAGCCGTCCCCTTCGCCCTACTGATGGAGCGGCGCAAGATCGACGGCCCCGCCCGCGGCATTCTGGCCCGGTGCGGCGGCGCGCCTGTCTACACCGCCGACCGGGAAGTGCTGGCCCAGCTGACCGGCTACACCCTGACCCGCGGCGTGCTGGCGGCCTTTCACCGGCCCGCCCTGCCCCCGGTGGAAGCCCTGTGCCAAAACGCCCGCCGGGTGGCCGTGCTGGAAAACATCGTGGATTCCACCAACATCGGGGCCATTTTCCGCTCGGCGGCGGCGCTGCACATCGACGCGGTGCTCGTCACCCCCTCCTGCTGCGACCCGCTGTGCCGCCGTGCGGTGCGGGTCAGCATGGGGACGGTGTTCCAGGTGCCCTGGACCCAGATCGGCGCCGTTCCCTCTGACTGGCCGGCCGCCGGCCTTGCGCGGCTGTCTGCCCTGGGCTTCAAGACCGCGGCCCTGGCCCTGACCGACCGCTCGGTCTCCATCGACGACCCCGCCCTGATGGCCGAGCCCCGGCTGGCCCTCATCCTGGGCACCGAGGGGGACGGCCTGGCCGCCGAGACCATCGCCCGCTGCGACTACACCGCCAAGATCCCCATGTCCCACGGAGTGGACAGCCTGAACGTAGCCGCCGCCAGCGCGGTGGCCTTCTGGCAGCTGCGAGCGCGGGACTGATTTTTCTTTCCTCCCTGCAATGAAAAGTCGTCCCTGTCCGTTTTTTGCAAAAAGGGGTTTTTGTATGGAGATCGTCATTTTGATTGCTGCCGCCGTCGCCGTCTGCGCCGCCATGCTGCTGCGCGGCAAAGCCTGGCAGGACTTTGCCGGCCGCCACAAACGGGACCAAAAATAAAGCGGCAAACAAAAAACGCGGCCCAAAGGCCGCGCCAGATTTGTATGTAAACTGTAGTACGTTGTGAGAGCCGGTTCCCGCCGGCTCTTTTTTTGCTGCGTTCAGATCAGCCCCAGCTCTTTGAAGGCTGTAGCGATGCCGTCGTCGCTGACGGCGGGGCAGACATGGGTGCAGCGGGCCTTGAGGGCGGGCGAGCCGTTGGCCATGCAGTAGCTGACGGCGGCCACGTCCGTCATCTCGAGGTCGTTCTCGCTGTCCCCAAAGGCCACCGCCGCGGCCGTGGTCAGGCCCAGATGCTGGCAGATGCGGCGGATGCCCTCCCCCTTGTTGAATTTGCGGTTGATGAGCTCGCCGTTGATGCAGGCGGGGCCTTCCGGCTTGAACGTTTCCGTCTCGCAGAAATTGAACTGCCCGCTATAGGCCGCCTTGGCCGGCAGGAGGGACGCCGCGTCCTGCGCGATGTAGCAAATTTTATAGATGGGCTCGCCTTTGTATTCCTCCAGAGGGCGGATCAGCATCCCGTCGGCAAAAGCCCTCCGCCAGCGCTCCAGCTCGCTGTTCAGCGCGCCGCCCTGCCGGGCCTGGTAGCCGGACAGCCGCTGGATCATCTGTGTGCCGCCGTAGGTGGCGTTTTTGGCTTCCAGGGTGCACTCCACCCCGTTGGCCTCCAAAAGCGCCCGCACGCCGTCGCTCTGGGCCTTGTCCATCGGGCAGTCGAACAGGACGTCCTGCCCGCAGACCACGTACCCGCCCGCGCTGCACACATAGCCGTCGAAGCCGTAGTGCAGGACGGGGGCGGTCATCTTGTAGTTGCGGCCGGTGCACAGAAAGACCTTGTGCCCATTGGCGCGGGCTGCGCGCACCGCCTCCACCGCGCTGGCCGGCGCTTCCATCCGGCCCGGCTCGATGAAAGTGCCGTCAATATCCAGAAAAATCAGTCGGGTGTCCATACGTTCTCCTCCTCGTATTACAAAAAGGGCACTAGGTCCATGGCGGCGGCGCGGCACAGCAGGCCGATCAGCAGGGCGGCCGCCGCCGCGATCAGGGCCGCGCGGCTGCCCGCCGGCTCTCCCCTGCCGGCACGGCGTCCTTTGGGCTTTGTGTGCGACGCCGGTTTGCGGGGCGCGCTCCCTCTGGCCGCAGTCCCGCTCCGGCCGGCGGGGGCGCTGCGGGGGTCTTTTGATGCCGGCTCCGCTCTCTGCCCGGCGCGCGCCGTCCGCTCCGCTTTCTGCCGGGCTGCGGCAGCCTTCTGGCGGGCCGCGCCGGTGGGGTGGATATGTACTTCGGGTGCGGCGCTGCCGGCCGCTTCGTCCCTTCCTGCCGTTTCCCCGGCGGCGGACGGCGTATCGGGGGGCGGAGACGGTTCTTTGCCGCCCACGCCGCACCGGCGCAGATAGTCCCGGGAGAGCTGGTAGTACTTGGCCAGCTCCTTTTCGCTGAAAGCCGTGCCGGCGTAGGCATCCTCCACGCACTCCACCGCCTCGTCAAAGAGGATGGCCGCCCGGCCCCCCGACGAACGGTCGGAGGCGTGGGCCGCCTCGTTGCGGGCGGTGCGCACGGCGTTGCAGGCCCGCCGGGCCGCGCCGGGGTGGGCGGTGTTGCCCAGCAGGTCCAGCGGCTGGGAGGCGTCGTTTTCGGGGTCCAGCAGGACCCGCATACACAAAGTGGTGTCCAGCTGCTGCCAGCTGGTCTTGCGGCTCACATCGGGCATATGGCCGTAGTAGGCGGGGCTTTCCTCCTGGCGGCGGAGGATGTGCTCCAAAAGGGAATCGAAGCCGTGAGCCCCGGGCTTTGACTCCCAGTGCCAGCGCAGGATGCGCCGGCTGATCTCGTCGCAGGATGCTTTGATCTCAAAGGCGGCCTGCAGGTATTCCTCGGGCATGGCTCCAACCTCCCTTCACCCAAAACAGGGGGAGCGGCGAAAACGCGCTCCCCCTTGAGGACTTACAAAAAGAACTGATAGTACACAAAGCCGTACAGGGCGATGCCGGCACAGATCAGGGCCGTCAGGGGCGGCACCCAGCGGATGATGTTCTCCGCCACCGGGTCGCGGTCGTCCTCCGCGTCCTCATCCTCTTCCTCGTCGGGGATGGGGCGGGCCCTGCGGACCGGCTGGTCGGCCCAGCGGGTGCGGCCGTCGGAGCGGACGGCGCGGGTCGCCCCGGCCTCCTCGTCCGCCTCGTCCTCCTGCGCGGGCTCCTGCCGGCGGGCGGCGGGCTGGGCGGCCGGCGGCTGGGTGAACAGCCGCGTCTCCTGGCTGGCATGGCCGGCGTTCTCGCGCCGGGCCGGCTGGACCGGCTCAAAAGCGCGGGTGCCGCCCGCTTCCACTGTGCCGCCGGCCACCCGGGTGGGTTCCGCCGCCGCTTCCGGTTCGGCCGGTTCAGGCTGCGGGGGCAGGTCGTCCGGTTCGGCGGCCTGCTCGGGCTGCATCAGGGTGTTCAAAGCGTTCTGCAAAAGGATGCGGTCGGAGCCGCATTCGCTGCAGTAGACAGTGTCCTCCTCCTTGGGGTGGAAGGCGCCGCACGCGCAGTACCAGCCGCAGTCCAGCACCTGGGGCGCGTACAGCATCCCCTTGCGGCCCATCCGCTCTTCCAGGGCAGCGGCCAGGTCGTCGGGCAGGCGGCGGGGGGCCGGCAGGCGCACCCGCTTGATGTTGTCCAGCCGGACCACCCGCTTGCCGTTATAGACATTGCGAAGGACCACGTCCACGCTGGTGATGGGCTTCTGGGTGATAAAGACGGCGTCGTCCATGCCGAACAGCTCGCCGGGCTTGACGTCCAGGTCCCGGTAGGCAAACTCGTCCTCGCAGAGGATCTCGCCGCCGGTGGTCTTGCATTTGAAATGGATCTCCAGGGCGGTCAGGTTCACGCGGGAAATATTCTTAAAGGTCAGGCAGACGGCGCGGTCGCCGCTGACGCTGCCCTTGAGCAGCTCGACCCGGACGAACTGGACCGGGCTGCCCGGGGTGTAATAGTTGGCTCTGGTTTGGGCTATGGGGTCAAAGCTCTCCTCCACAACACTCACTCCTTCCCTGTGGGCAATGGGATGTTACTGCTGGCCGGGCTTCTGCCCGTCGGACCCTTCCGGGGCTGCGGGAGCCGCGGGATCGTCCGGCGCGGGGACGTCCACCGGGCCGGCGGGCACTTCGTCGCTGGCCGCGGGGGCTACCGGCTGGGCCGGCGTCTCCGGCGCTGCAGCGGGCGCTTCGGGCGCAGCCGGGGCGGCCGGCTGGGCGGGGGCGTCGCTGTCCTTGCGGGGAGGCAGGTGCTCGCCCCGCATGATGGCGTTGAACTCGGCCTCGTTCAGTTTCTCGCGCTCGATCAGGGCCTGGGCCAGGGCGTGCAGCTGGTCGATGTGCTCGGTCAGGGTGCGGCGGCAGGTCTCATAGGCCTCGTCGATGATGTCGCGGATCTCGCTGTCGATCTCGGCGGCGGTGGTCTCGCTGTAGCCCTTGCCCTGGCCGAAATCGCGACCCAGGAAGGTCTCCTCCTGGGAGGTGCCGTAGACCACGGGGCCCAGCCGCTCGGAGAAGCCGTAACGGGTGATCATCTGGCGGGCGATGCTGGTGGCCTGCTGCAGGTCGTTGGACGCGCCGGTCGAAATGTCGTCCAGGATCAGCTGTTCGGCCACGCGGCCGCCCAGGCTGGAGACGATGTCCTCGAACATCTCGCCCTTGGTGACGTAAGAGCGGTCCTTCTCGGGCAGGTACATGGTGTAGCCGCCGGCCTGGCCGCGCGGGATAATGGTGATCTCATGGACGCGGGGATGGTGCTTGCAGTAGAAGCCCGCCACCGCGTGGCCCGCCTCGTGATAGGCGGTCAGTTTCTTTTCCTCGGGGGTCACGACCCGGCTCTTCTTCTCGGGGCCGGCCATGACCTTCATCGAAGCCTCCTCGATGTCCTCCATCGTGATGGCCTTGCGGTTGCGGCGGGCAGCCAGCAGGGCCGCCTCGTTGACCAGGTTCTCCAGGTCGGCGCCGGCAAAACCGGCGGTGCGCTGGGCGATCACCTTGAGGGACACATCGGGGGCCAGGGGCTTTTTGCGGGTGTGGACTTTCAGGATCTCCTCGCGGCCCTTGACATCGGGCAGGCCCACATACACCTGGCGGTCGAAACGGCCGGGACGCAGCAGGGCTTTGTCCAGGATGTCGGCGCGGTTGGTGGCCGCCATGACGATGATGCCGTCGTTGGCCTCGAAGCCGTCCATCTCGACCAGCAGCTGGTTCAAAGTCTGCTCGCGCTCGTCGTGGCCGCCGCCCAGGCCGGCGCCGCGCTGGCGGCCCACGGCGTCGATCTCATCAATGAAGATGATGCAGGGCATGGTCTTTTTGGCCTTGTCAAACAGGTCGCGGACACGGGACGCGCCGACGCCCACATACATCTCGACGAAGTCAGAGCCGGAGATGGAGTAGAAGGGCACCCCGGCTTCACCGGCGCAGGCGCGGGCCAGCAGGGTCTTGCCGGTGCCCGGAGGGCCTACCAGCAGCACGCCGTGGGGGATGCGCGCGCCCAGCGAGTTGAACTTCTCGGGGCTCTTGAGAAACTCGACGACCTCTTTCAGCTCTTCCTTTTCCTCGTCCTCGCCGGCCACGTCGGCAAAGGTGGCGGTCTTTTGGTTGGACGACTCGTCCTTGACCTTGGCGCGGCCCACGTTCATCACATTGCCGCCGCCTGCGCCGCCCCGCAGCATCGAGAACAAGATGAACCCGGTGCAGCCCAGCATGGCCAGGTAGAAGAAGATCTCCATCCAGGGCACCGTCTCCCGCAGGGCGGTGTAATCGTACTCCATGGGGTTGTCGGGGTTGGCGGCGTCGTAGGCGTCGATATACTTCTGCACCTCGTTGATGAACAGGGCGGCATAGGGCAGCTGGTAGCGGACGGTCACGGTGCCGTCGCTGTTGGCCTGCACCTCGTCGCTCGAGGTGCTGCCGGAGCCCAGCAGGCCCGACATCAGCCCGCCGCCCGAGGAGGCGGACTGCTCGGCGCTGTCGGGCAGGGGCAGGTCGCCTTCCTTGATGTTCATGGTGATGACGCCGGTGTTCCGGTCCAGGGTGAAGGCGGTCACCTGCAAATGTTCAAAGTAATGCACCACCGTTGAATAGCTCATGGTCGTGCCGCTGGGGGTGTTGGAAGTGGTGAACACCGACCAGATCATCAGCACAGCGGCCAGCGCAAGGGCCAGGATCAGCGGGTTCAGGTGCGGTCTTTTCTGCTGCAAAAACGATCAACTCCAGTTCTTTACGGTTTGCGGTTGGGTTTACTGCCGGCGGCAGACGGTCATTCGCCGCCGTAGACCTCCGGCTTCAGGACGCCCACGAAGGGCAGGTTGCGGTATTTTTCATCGTAGTCCAGGCCGTAGCCCACCACGAAGGCGTCCGGCACTTCAAAGCCGGTGTAGTCGGCCCGGATGTCGGTCTTGCGGCGGGCGGGCTTATCCAGGATGGCGCAGATGCGCACCGAATTGGGGTGGCGCATCTTGAGCATGGGCACCAGGTTGGACAAAGTGACGCCGGTGTCCAGCACATCCTCCACGATCAGCACTTCCCGGCCGGACAAATCGGCGTCCAGGTCCTTGACGATCTTGACAAGGCCGGTGCTCTGGGTGTTGGTGCCGCCGTAGCTGGACACCACCATAAAGTCGATGCTGCAGGGGATGGTCACCGCCCGCATCAGGTCGGCCATAAAGACCACCGCACCCTTTAAGATCGAGACCAGCAGCAGGTCCTTGCCTGCGTAGTCCCGGCTGATCCGGGCCCCCAGCTCGGCCACCTTGGCCCGCAGCTGTTCTTCGGTGACCAGAACGGTCTGAATGTCGTCGCGCATATCCATGACTCAACGTCCTCTCTCTTCTCCCTTTCGGGCTTGTATCTCCAGGTGCAGGACAAGGCCGCCGGCCCCGTCGGGGGCCAGGCCTTCCGCAAAGCCTGCGCCGCAGACCCACACCACCTCGCTGCCGTCCGCCAGCAGCGGCAGGCTGTCCCTACGGTCGAGTGGGACGGCCTGCTCGTTCATCCATTTGCGCAGGGACTTGGTGATCCCGCGGCCGGCTGGCCGGTAGGTATCCCCCGGCTGGCGGGTGCGCAGGGTGAGGGCAGGATGCAACATGGTTATTCTAGCATAATCCGCTACATTTTTTAAGTCTTTTTTGTGAACGACCTGTGTTTTTTCTTGAAAAGTCTCTTTTTCAAGCCGGGCGAGGAGGATTTTGCCCCCGCCCAGAGGGTATTCGGTCCGTTTTTCGGGGCAGAAAGGCTGTGCCGGCAGCGCTGCGGCCCCATCGGGCGGCGGCGTTTCCAGCCAGAGGCAGCCCTGTCCGGCCCGCAGCCGGACGCCCGGCCGCAGCTGGACCGCCCCTGTCCCCCGCTCCACCGTCTGGCAGATCAGGCGGATATACAGCGCCTCGGGGTCCCGGTGGGGGGCCACCAGGGCGTGGGCCGCCGCCTCCAAAATGAGAGGGTCGGCCCGCTGCAAAGGCTCCAGCGCCCAGACGCCCGGCCCGGGGCGGGGCGCCCCGGCGGCGGCTTCCGCCAGCAGGGCCGCGGCGGCGCGGTCAAAATAGGCACTGGCGCGGGCGGCTTTCTCGCAGAAGCGGGCCAGGTTGCGCTCGGCCCCGGCGTTGGCCTGCCGGAGGGCCGGCAGAGCGTCGTGGCGCAGCCGGTTGCGGGCGTAGGCGTCCGAGAGGTTGGTCTGGTCGGTGACCCAGCGCTGGCCGGCGGCCCGGCAGTAGTCCTCCACTTCTTCGCGGGTCAGGCAGAGCAGAGGCCGGACGTAAAAGTCCCGCGCCGGGCGGATGCCCCCCGCCCCGTGCAGCCCTGTCCCCCGCGCCAGACGGAACAGCAGCGTCTCGGCCTGGTCAGTGACAGTATGGGCCGTGGCGATGCGGTCTATCCCCGCGCTGTGGGCACGGGCAAAGCAGGCGTAGCGCAAAGCGCGGGCCCCGGCCTCCCCGCCCGAGGCGCCGGGCAGGCCGTCCTCCCCGGCGCGGTAGACATCCAGCGGCACCCCCAGCCGGGCGCACTCGGCCCGGACGAACGCCTCGTCGGCGTCGGCATCGGCCCCGCGCAGCCTGTGGTTGACATGGCAGGCGGACACTTCCACCCCCAGCCGTCCGGCCAGGGCCAGCAGCACGCGCAGCAGCGCCATGCTGTCCGCTCCGCCCGAGACAGCCACGGCCACCCGCTGCCCATGCGCAAAAAGCCCGGCCTGCTCGCACCAGGCAAGCACGCGGGCTTCCGTATCGTGCAAAATCGCAGAATCCATCGCAGTTGTCCCGATTTACAGGCACGTCAGTGCCGGAAATCCACATCCATAAAGCGGGTGTGGGCGCCGTCCCAGCCCAGCGGCACGGTGCTGGTCTCGCCGTGGCGGTTCTTGGCCACAATGCACTCGGCGGTGTCGGCGTCCACATCGGCCCCGTCGGGCTGCTGGCTGGCGTAGTAGGAGTCCCGGTAGAGGAACAGCACGCAGTCGGCGTCCTGCTCGATGGAACCCGAGTCGCGCAGGTCGGACAGCTGGGGCCGGTGGCTGGAATTGTTGCCCTGCTTTTCCACCGCGCGGGACAGCTGGCTCAGCGCGATGATGGGCACATCCATCTCTTTGGCCATGATCTTGAGGTTGCGGGTGATGGAGCTGATCTCCTGCACCCGGTTCTCGCTGCGCTGGCCCGAGGTCATCAGCTGCAGATAGTCGATGACGATCAGCCCGATGTTGGGCCGGCTGGGGTCCTGGTTGATGCGGCGGATCTTGGCCTTCATCTCGGTGATGGTGATGGCGGACGTGTCGTCCATGTAGATGGGCGCGTCGTGCAGCTTTTCGGTGGCCAGGGCCAGGTATTCCCAGTCGGAGGCGGTCAGCGCGCCGGTGCGGAACGCCTGGCTGTCGATGCCGGCTTCGGCCGAGAGGATGCGGTTGGTCAGCTGCTCTTTCGTCATTTCCAGGCTGAAGATGGCCACCGGGATGTGCTGTTTCATGGCCACGCGGGTGGCGATGTTCAGCGCAAAGCTGGATTTGCCCATGCCGGGGCGGGCCGCCAGGATGATGAGGTCCCCGCGGCCCAGGCCGGTGAGGACGGTGTCCAGCAGCCGGAACCCGGTGGGGATGCCCTTGTACTTGTCGGCGTCGGGGCCGCTGATCTTCTGCAGGTTGGTCAGCGTCTCCACCATGCTGGAGGAAAGAGGCGTCAGGGCGCTGGAATCCCGCCCCGAGCGGATCTCGTAAAGGCGCTGCTCGGCGTTCTCCAGCAGCAGCGAGGCGTCCGGCTCGTCGCCGGCGTCCTCCAGAATGCCGGTGGCGACCCCCATCAGCTGGCGGATCAGGTACTTTTCCTGGACGATCTCGGCATAGGCCTTGACGTTGGAGATGCTGGGCACCGTCTCGGCCAGGCCGGTCAGGTAGACCTTGGCCTCGTCGGGGCTGGGGAAGATATTGTCCGACACCACCGCGTCCAGCAGGGTGACAAAGTCGATGGTCTGGTCGCCGGTGAACAGCCGCACCATCTCGGCATAGATGCGGCCGTTCTGGGAAGCATAGAACATCTCCGGGCGGACGATCTCCACCAGATCGGTCAGGACGTCGGGCTTGAGCAGCACCGCGCCCAGGACGCTCTGTTCCGCCTGCATACTGTAGGGCGGCTGGATGCCCATGCTTTCCAGATTCAGATCATGGCCGCGCGTGCGGCGGCGTTCGTCAGGCATACGTGACCCCCCTTTTTCACAACTCACGAAAAAGCGCCCCCTTTTTCGCAGGGAGCGCAGCGGCGGCAGAACAGCTTACGCCTGCTCGACCTCCACATTGACTTTGAAATTGGCGACGACGCCGGGATACAGGCGGACCTTGCCGGTAAAGACGCCGGCGTCCCGGATGTCCTTGACATCCAGCTCGATCTTTTTCTTGTCCACCGTCTCGCCGGCCGCCTCCGAGAGGGCTGCGGCGATCTCCTTGCTGGTCACTTTGCCGAACAGGCGGCCCGAAGCGCCGCCCTTGGCCTTGACCGTGACGATCCGGCTGTTGATCTTGGCGGCCAGGGCCTGGGCTGCGGCCACGTTCTCCGCCTCGTGGAAATCGGCGGCGGCCTCCTTGCTGCGGGCGATGTTCAGCGCGCTGGCATCGGCCACAGCCGCCAGCTTGCGGGGGAACAGATAGTTGCGGGCGTACCCGTCCGAGACCTCATGGATCTCGTCCTTCTTGCCGATCCCCTTGATATCCTGTTTCAAAATAACCTTCATGGCTGAAACCTCATTTCCGGCCGGGCGGCAAAGGCCGCCCACGGCCATTTCTTATCCTTTAGTATACCGCATCCCGGCCGTTTCGGCAAGTGCGGCAAGCCCTTTGCCCGCGTCCTTTTTATTGCAGGCCCTTTGCTTTCTCCTGGGCTGCGTTGCCCAGTTCTTCATACACGCTGTCTCCAGCTTTCCAGTGCATCAGGTTGCGGAGCCTCACGCCCCGGTCGCCGTGTTCCGGGTCATCAAACAGCTCCTGCAGCTTCTGGCAGGGCAGATCCGGGCACTCGCCGCAGTGGGCAAAGCCCTTTTCGATGCAGCAGCACGCCTTATCGCATTCGCCCCAGAACATCGTTCCCGCATTGGCCTTGCAGCCTTTGCAGCCGATCTTGTCCTTCCACTCGCACACACCGCAGTAGGCGCCGCAATAGGCGATCATGTTCCGATCCATCTTCATGCAAGCTCCTCCCGGGTGGCGGCCAGGGCGCTCTCGATCACCTTGTCCATGTCGTAGTAGCGGTACTCGCCCAGACGCCCGCCGAACCGGACTCCCGGCTCCGCGTCCGCCAGCGCCTTGTAGCGGGCGTAGAGGGCGCCGTTCTTTTCGTCGTTGACGGGGTAGTAGGGCTCATCCCCCACCTTCCACTCGGCGCTGTACTCCCGGCTGATGACCGTCTTGGGCTGGGCACCGAACTCAAAGTGCTTGTGCTCGATGATGCGGGTATAGGGGGTCTCGGCGTCGGTATAGTTGACCACCGCGTTGCCCTGGTAGTTGTCGGTGTCCAGCACCTCGGTCTCAAAGCGGACGCTGCGGTATTCCAGCGCCCCCAGCCGGTAGCCGAAGTAGGCGTCGACCGGCCCGGTGTAGACCACCCGCTCGGCCAGCGCGTCGAGGGCGGGCTTCTCCGCCAGGTAATCCACCCCGAGGCGGACCTCGGTGCCCTCCAGCATACGCTCCACCATGGCGGTGTAGCCGCCGTTGGGGATGCCCTGGTACAGGGCGTTGAAGTAGTTGTTGTCGTAGGTGAAGCGGACTGGCAGACGCCGGATGATGAAGGCGGGCAGCTGGTCGCAGGGGCGGCCCCACTGTTTGGCGGTGTAGCCCTTGACCAGCTTTTCGTAGATGTCGGTGCCCACCAGGCTGATGGCCTGCTCCTCCAGGTTTTTGGGCTCGGTGATGCCGGCGGCGGCCCGCTGCTGCTCGATCTTGGCCCTGGCCTCGGCCGGCGTGACCACGCCCCACATCTTGTTGAAGGTATTCATGTTGAAGGGCATATTGTAGATCTCGCCGTGGTAATTGGCGATGGGGCTGTTGGTGTAGCGGTTGAACTCCGCGAACTGCCCCGCATAGTCCCACACCTCTTTGGAATTGGTGTGGAAGATATGCGCGCCATACCGGTGGACGTTGATCCCCTCCACCTGCTCGGTGTAGACGTTGCCGGCAATGTGGCCGCGCCGGTCGATGACCAGGCAGCGCTTGCCTGCCCGGCGCGCCTCATGGGCGAACACCGCGCCGAACAGCCCGGCGCCCACGATCAGATAATCGTACTGCTTCATGCGGCTTTCTCCTTCATGTGATAGAGCGCAATTCAAATCCGTCCAGGGCGGCCGACATGTGCGGACGGCCTGGACACATCCAAGGAAATTTACCGCAGAGAGTGTGCGAGGCCGCAAGGCCGAGTGCGCGGTTCTGCGGTAAATTTTGTCAAAAGGGGGAACCAGGGACTGCGAAGCTGAGGCGCGTCCAGCGGACGAAGCAGCCAAAGCGGAGCAGGGGCAGCGGTCTGCTTTTTACAAGCGGGCTTCTGCCCGCGCAGAAAAAACAGGGCACCGCAACCAAGAGGATTTCTGTCGCGCGGCTGCGCGCAGAAATTGGTCCCCCCTGGAAAGGCCGTCAGGCCTTCACGTTCCCCTTTTTCTGGGAGGCGCGGTAGGCGTCGATGGCCGCGTTCAGGCGGACGCGGGCCTGCTCCAGCGAGGTGTGCTTGAGGACGGTGGCCGCCATGGTCTGGTGGCCGCCGCCGCCCAGGCTCTCCATCACCACCTGGACGTTCACCTGGCCCATGCTGCGGGCCGAGATCTTGACCAGGCTGCCGGCCTGCACCGCCACAAAGCTGGCCTGCACCCCTTCGATGCTGAGCAGGTCGTTGGCCGCCTGGGGGACAGCTACCTGGGCTTCGGCGGGCAGCTCGCCGCTGAGGACGATGGCGCAGCCCTTGTACATCTGGGCTTTGGCCACGAGGCCGGCCTTGGCGTTGTACTCCGTCAGGCTGACGTCAAACAGGGACCAGGCCCGCTCGGTCTCGGCGCCATAGCGGCGCAGGGCCGCCGCGGCCTCGAAGGTGCGCACGCCGGTGTGCAGGCTGAAGTTGCGGGTGTCCAGCATGATGCCGGCCAGCAGGCCCTCGGCCTCGATGCGGGTGGGCTTGTCATCCCGGTTGCCCACATACTGCAGCAGCTCGGTGACGAGCTCGCTGGCCGAGGAGGCGTAGGGCTCGTGGCAGACCAGCACCGCGTTCTCGATATAGCCCACCCCCTTGCGGTGGTGGTCGATGACGGCGATCTTGCCGCATTTTTCCAGGATCTCTTTGCATTCCACCTGGCCGACCTGGTATGTATCGACCACGATGCACAAAGTCTCCTTGGTGATGATGGACAGGGCGCTGCGGGGGTCGATGAAATCGTCCTCCTGGCCGGCGTCCTCAAAGGCGTTGATCAGGCTGGCGGCCAGGGTGGCCTCCCGCTTGACCGCGATGACCGCGGGCACATCGCAGATCTTGCAGATGCGCAGCACGCCCTCGGCCGAGCCGATGGCGTCCAGGTCGCTCATCCGGTGGCCCATGATGACCACATGGTCGGCCGCCTTGATGAGCTCCACCAGCGCTTCGGCCACGATGCGGCTGCGGACTTTGCTCCGCTTTTCCACCCCGTGGCTGACGCCGCCATAGAAGGTGAAGCCGTCGGGGGTCATCTCGGCGGCCTGGTCGCCGCCGCGGCCCTGGGCCATGTCCAGCGCCTGAACGGCCATTTCCTGGGCCGCATGGAGGGTGGGTGCCCGCCGCCCGATGCCGATGGAGATGGACAGGTTGATGCTGGGCTCAAGGGCGCGGATCTTGTCCAGCACCTCGTAGCCCTGCTGGGCGAACTGCTCCAGCTGGCGCTCCTCCACCACGGCGATGTAGCGGCCGTTGGCCACCCGGCGCAGAAAGCCGGTGCCCCGGGCGATCATACCCTCGATGGTGCGGTTGATCCGCTCCAGCAGCCGGGCGCTCTCGCTGTCCAGCATATCGCTGAACACGTCGTCGTAGCCGTCCACCGAAAAAATCATGTAGCCGGGGCGGCTGGCCTTGTACTCGTTTTCGATCTTGCGCAGGGCGGTCTCGTCGTTCAGGATCAGGATGCTGGCCCGGCTGTCTGCCCCTTCCCCGCCGCTGACGGTGGAGGCATGGATGCGCCACACCCCGCTGGCGCAGGCCAGCACCTGCCCTTCGGGGGTGCCGCACTGGGCCAGCTCCAGGCCGGGCAGCATCTTGTTCACCCGGCCGGCCAGCTGGTCGCCGCCGTTCAGCACCCTGTCGCGGAAGGGGATATTGTACCACACGACGGTGTCGCCGCTGAGCAGGGCCGCCGGCTGGGACAAAGAGGCCAGGCTGTACTGGGTTTTGGAATTTTCAAAGCTGGTGCCCGTTACCCAGCGGGCCGCCCAGCGGCGGACCCGATACCGCGTGACGATGACCAGCACGATGCAGAACACCGTCACCAGCAGCACCGCCGGCCACGCCGCCGGCTGCAGGATCAGGACCAGCAGCGCCAGCAGGCCCGCCAGCACCGCAAAGCCCACTGTAAACATTTCAAGCGTCCATCTGGGTTGCTTCATGGCGGATGCCTCTCTTCCCCTCTCTCACACAAAAGGTCAAACTTTGCCCGACCCGTTCACTTCCATCAGGACGGGCAGGATCATCGGGCTGCGCTTGGTGCGCCGGTAGATATAGCTGCTCAGCGCCTCCCGCATACGGGTCTTGACGCTGTTCCAGTCCCGGACGCGCTCCTCGACGCAGCGGTTCAGGGTCATTTCCACCGTGCTCTGTGCGCCGTCCATCAGGCTCTCGTTCTCACGGACGTAGACGAAGCCCCGGCTGACCAGGTCGGGCCCGGCCAGCACCTTGCCGGTGCGGCTGTCCACCGTGGCCACGATGATGACCAGGCCGTCCTCCGACAGGTGCTTGCGGTCCCGCAGCACCACGTTGCCCACGTCGCCCACGCCCAGGCCGTCCACCATCACGGCGCCGGCCGTCACCGGGTCGCCCAGCTTGATCTCGTCCTGGGTCAGGATGACGTTGGAGCCGTTCTCCGCAATGAGGATGTTGCTGTGGGGGATGCCCAGGCTGGCCGCGGTGAGGGCGTGCTTTTTCAGCTGCTTGTACTCGCCGTGGACCGGCAGGAAATACTTAGGTCTGGTCAGGGTGAGCATCAGCTTCTGCTCTTCCTGGCAGGCATGGCCCGAGACGTGCACGTCGTACATGCTCTCGTAGATCACCTCGGCCCCCAGCAGCAGCAGGCCGTTGACGATCTTGGTCACGCTCTTTTCGTTGCCGGGAATGGGGTTGGCCGAGATGATGATGAAGTCCCCCGGCCCCACCCGCACCTGCCGGTGGCTGCAGGAGGCCATCCGGGACAGCGCGCTCAGGGGCTCGCCCTGGCTGCCGGTGGTGATGAGCACCACTTCCTCGGGGGCGTAGCGGTTCAGCTCGTCCACGCTGATGAGGGTGCCCTCCGGGATGTGCATATAGCCCAGCTCCTGGGCCATGGCGGTATTGTTGACCATGCTGCGGCCGCTGAAGGCCACCTTCCGCCCTTCCTGCACCGCCAGCTCGATGATCTGCTGGATGCGGTAAATGTTGGAAGCAAAGGTGGCGATGATGATCCGCTTGTTCCGCGCCTGGGTGAACAGGTTGTGGACGCCGGCGGCCACCTTCTGCTCGGTGGCGGTGAAGCCGGGCCGCTCGGCGTTGGTGGAGTCGCTCAGCAGGGCCAGCACCCCCCGGCGGCCGTACTCGGCCAGGGTGGTCAGGTCGGTGGGCCCGCAGGCCAGGGGGGTGTAGTCGATCTTAAAGTCGCCGGTCTGGATGATGACGCCGGCGGGGCTGTCAATGGCAAAGCCCACGGCGTCCGGGATGGAGTGGTTCACATGGATGGGCTCCACCGTAAAGCACTCCAGGCGGATCTTCTGTTTGGGGACGATCTCCACAAAGCGGGTGCGGCCCGCCAGGTTGAACTCCTCCAGCTTGTTGCGGATCAGGCCCAGGGTCAGCTTGGTGCCGTAGACCGGCAGGTCCAGCTTCTGCAGCAGGTACGGGATGCTGCCGATGTGATCCTCGTGGCCGTGGGTGATGAGCAGGCCCTTGATCTTGTCCTTGTTCTGCAGCACAAAGGTAAAGTCGGGGATGACCATGTCGATGCCGTACATCTCGCTGTCCGGGAACACCAGGCCGCAGTCCACGATGATCATATCGCCGCAGCACTCATAGACGGTCATGTTTTTGCCCACTTCGCCCAGGCCGCCCAGCGGATAGATGTGGATGGGGACGGCTGCCCCGCCCTTTGCGGGCTGGGGACGGCGGGGCCGCCGGGTATACATGGGGCGGCGGCGCTGCTGGGCGCGGTTGTCGGCGCCGGGGTTGTCCCGCCGTGCGCCGGCAGGATTGCCAGTATTCTCTTTTGCTGTTGCCATTTGTACCTCCAAGACAAACGCGGCCGGGCGTTTTGCCCATGCCGGTGGAGAGACCGCGGTGCAAAGACCCGGCCTCCGGTATGTAACTATCTCCAAAGCCGGACTCCGGCTTGATCGTCTGGTTTGACCCTATTTTCCCGCCTGCACAGCCCCTTCGGCCTGGACGGTCCATCTGCTCAATGCGACCGCGGCCGGCTGCAAAGGCGGCGGACGCGCGCGCCGCGCACGCCCTTTCCACACTTTCCACTTGCAACAATTATAGTATCTGCACCCGGTTTTGTCAATTCGAGCTTAGGCGAGCGGGTCACGAAATATACATTTCCCCTTGACAGCGGGGGGCCTGTGCCTCTAATATAAGAGGGATACAGGGGGCCCGGCCCCCGGCGTTTTGGACAGGAGAACGAAATGAAAAAAGTCGAGATCTACACCGACGGGGCCTGCAGCGGCAACCCCGGCCCCGGCGGCTGGGGCGCGGTGCTGCGCTACCGCAGCACGGACGGTCAGGTATACGAAAAAGAACTGAGCGGCGGCGACGCTTCCACCACCAACAACCGGATGGAGCTGACCGCCTTCATCGAGGCGGTGGGCCTTTTGAAAGAGCCCTGCGAGATCCGCTACTGCTCGGACAGCCAGTACGTCATCAACGGGCTGGAAAAAGGCTGGGCCAAGGGCTGGCGGGCCCGCGGCTGGAAAAAGGCGGACAAGTCCCCCGCGCTGAACCCCGACCTGTGGGCCAAAGCGCTGGACCTGGCCGAACAGCACCGCATCACCTACGTCTGGGTCAAAGGCCATGCGGGCCACCCGGAAAACGAGCGCTGCGACCAGCTGGCCGTAGCCCAGAGCAAAGCACACGGCGGGAGGCAGAATTGATATGAGCGAGACTTTATTGCCCGGCAGCGGGTTCGACACCTACGAGGAGCAGGACAAGGTCCTGGTGGGGATGAGCGGGGGCGTGGATTCCAGCGTCACCGTCCGCATCCTGCAGCAGCAGGGCTTTGCGGTAACGGGGGCGGTCATCCGCTTCTCCCCTGCCCACGACAACGCGGTGGAAGCCGCCCAGAAAGCCGCCAAACAGATGGACATTGAGTGCATCGTGCTGGACGCGCAGGAGCTGTTCGAGCAGCAGGTGGTGGCCCCCTTCTGCGCCGACTACTGCGCCGGCCGCACCCCCAACCCCTGCGTCCGCTGCAACCCGGCGGTCAAGTTCACCGCCCTGCTGGCCGCGGCCGACCGGCTGGGCATCCAGTACATCGCCACCGGGCACTACGCCCGGGTGGAGGTGGACGGCGACGGGGTGTCCCGCATCCACCTGCCCCAGAGCGCCGCGCGGGACCAGAGCTATATGCTCAGCCGCCTGGACCAGGACGTGCTCAGCCGGCTGATCCTGCCTCTGGGCGAGTTTGAAAAGGACGACGTCCGCCAGATGGCCCGGGATTTCGGCCTCGACTGCGCCGACGCACCCGACAGCATGGAGATCTGTTTCATCCCCGATGGGGACTACCCCGCCTACATCGAGGCCCGGGGCCTTGCGGGCAAGGCCGGACGGTTCATCTCCCCCGACGGCGCCGACCTCGGCCCCCACAAGGGGGTGCTGCACTACACGGTAGGCCAGCGCAAGGGGCTGGGCATCGCCCTGGGCGAGCCGGTGTTTATCCGGCAGATCTGTGAAAACGGCGACATCCTGCTGGGCCGCTCGGGCGAGGAGTTCTTCACCACTGTGCGCGTGGCGGACATCGTCACCCCCGACGGCGCGCCCCTGCCCGCCGGGACCTACCTGGTCAAGGTGCGCAGCGCCGCCCAGGCCCAGCCCGCCGCCTTCGACGGGGTGGACACCCTGGTCTTTGAAGCGCCGGTGCGGGCCCCTGCCCCCGGCCAGACCGCCGCTTTCTACCGCAGCGGCGCCGTGGCCGGCAGCGCCTTCATCGTCAGCGCTGAATAAACTAACCACCAAAAAGCGCCCCGGACACACAAGTCCGGGGCGCTCTGTATTTTTATACCTGCGGGGGGTTGACGATGTTCCGCCAATCCAGGTCGCCCCGCTCCAGGCCGTGGATCAGCACTTCGGCGGTGGCGATGTTGGTAGCCATCGGGATGTTATGTACGTCGCACAGGCGCAGCAGTGTCATCTCGTTGGGCTCACTGGGTTTGGCATTGATCGGGTCGCGGAAGAAGATGAGCAGGTCGATCTCGTTGCAGGCGATGCGGGCCGCGATCTGCTGGTCGCCGCCCTGTTTGCCCGACAAAAACCGCTTGACCGGCAGGCCGGTGGACTCGGCGATCAGCTTGCCTGTGGTGCCGGTCGCTACCAGCTGGTTTTGGCTCAGGATGCGGCAGTACGCCGTGCAAAACTGCACCATCAGTTCCTTTTTGGAGTCATGTGCGATCAGCGCAATCGTCATCCCTATCCATCTCCTTTGTTCACTCAGACTCAAATCAATACCAACGGACGCAGACTAGGCTGCCATTCCAATTCTAATGTTACCACATTTTTCTCAGAATAGCAACCGTCTTTTGGACAAAACTTTCAATTTTTTTGGAATCGGCCATTTTTGTCCTACAGATGCAAAGAATCTCCCCTCCCAAAAGTCTTACTCCAGCAGCTGGCCTTCCTGGACGGGGGTCATGCCGTTGGACCGCTCGAAGAAATAGGCGTTGAAAATATCCGCCACCAGCTCGCCGGTGCGGGAGCCGCCGCCGCCGTACTCCACCACGATGCCCACCGCGATCTGGGGGTCCTCCACCGGCCCGTAAGCGATGATGGTGGAGTTGGTGTAATACTTGCCGTTCTCGTCCCGCTCGCTGCGCTGGGGGGTGCCGGTCTTGCAGGCGATGGTGTAGGGGTAGTTGGCCAGCCCCGCCACCGTCTGGGCGGCGCCCACCATCCCCTCCTCCACGATGTCGAAGGCGCCCACGTCGTCGGGGATCACCTCCACCACTTCGGGAACCGTTTCCTCCAGCACCTCGCCGGTGTTGGTATCCAGCAGGGCCTTGACAAAGTGGGTGCGGTAGCGCACGCCCTTGTTGGCGATGGTGGCCGCATAGGTGGCTAGCTGGACCGGCGTGACCACCGTATTGCCCTGGCCGATGGCGGCCTGGATCTCCAGCGAGGCGGTGTAGTTGGAGTCCTCTTTGGTGGTCAGGCGGCCGGTGGACTCGCTCACCTCCACCCCGGTGGGGGTGCCCAGGCCCAGCCGGTGGGCGTAGTCGTCGTAGACGTCGCTGGTGGTGCGGCGGCCCACATCGTAGAAGAAGATATTGCAGCTCCACTTGATGGCGGTGACTACGTCGATGTTGCCGCTGTGGCCGTGGCGGGTGCAGCGGGGGTGGTAATCGCTGAAATAGTTGTACACGCCGTTGCAGTAGACGGTGCTGTTGCGGTCGATGACGCCGCTGAGCAGGGCCGCCACCGCCACCGACGGCTTATAGGTGGAGCCGGGGGTGTACAGCCCCTGCAGCGCCCGGTTGTACAGGGGCAGGCCGGGGTCGGCGCTGTAGGCGCTGTACTGGGTGCTGTAGAGGTTCTGGTCATAGCTGGGGTAGTTGGAGCAGGCCAGGATGCCGCCGTTTTTGACGTCGATGACCACCACCGCGCCGGCGCTGGCGTCCACGTTGTAGGTGTCGGCGATCTGCTGGACGTTGCGGGCCAGGGCCTCGTCCACCGCCTTCTGGAACTCGCTGTTGACGGTGAGCATCACCGTCTTGCCGGGCTGGGGCTCGGTGGTGATGCTGGTGTCAATGATGACGCCGTCGCTGTCCCGGGTGATGGTCTCCACGCCGTCCTGGCCGCGGAGCTGCTCCTCATAGGCGGATTCCAGGCCCGAAATGCCGATGACGTCGTTCATGGCGTAGCCGCGGTCCCGCAAGGGGTAAGTGACCTGGCCGTTTTCGTCGGTGACGCGCCACATCTCGGCGGTGATCTTGCCCACCCGGCCCAGCACATGGGGCAGGATGGTGCCGTCGGTGTAGCTGCGGACGCTGGTCTCGGCGATCTCCACGCCGGGCAGCGCCAGACTGTGCTCCTTGACGGTGGCCACCGTCTGGTCCGAGACGTTCTCGGCCAGGGTGAAGTTGTTGACGTTGGAAAAGGCTTCCTGCTCCATCTGGTAGTGGATGCCGCCCAAAATGCGCTGCCAGGTGGAGTCGTACTCCTCCAGCTCGTATTTTTCGATCAGGCGGTCCATCACATCGTTGGCGGTGGCGTACTGCTGCAGGCCCAGGGTCTCCTTGACCTTGGCGATGGAGTTCTGGTCGCTCGTGCTGTCGGGGTCGCCGGTAAAGGCGTACAGCCCCGCCCCGTCGGCATAGCCGATCAGGAGGGTGTCGTTCCAGCTTTCGCCGTTGGCCTGCAAGATCTCCACCGCGCTGCGGATGGTCTCGTTCAGGTCGTTGTCGCCGATCAGCAGGCGGCTGAGCTCCACGTTGTAGCAGGTAGTGCTGGTGGCGATGCGGCGGCCGGCGCTGTCCACGATGTCCCCACGGGCCGCCGTCACGTTGAAGCGGTACTCGGTGGTGCTGGTGGCACGGGCGGCAAACTCGTCCCCATGCACCACCTGCAAAAAGATCAGCCGCAGGGTGTACAGGGCAAAGACCACCGACGCCGCCGCGATCAGCAGCGCCAGCCGGCGCACCACGGTTTTGTGTTCATCCAAGGCAGCTCCGCCCCCTTCTGTACAAGTTTCCGGGCGTGGTCAGATCACGCCGTTGTCGATTTTGAACGTCTCGCTGATCCAGCCCACCGCCCGGTAGAGGGGAGCGGCCAGCACCGCACTCATGACCACGGTCAGGGGGATGTACCCCAGGTAGCGGGCCAGCATATGGCTGTAGCCGGGCATGGCGTAGTAGAACAGAAAGTCGCCCGAGAGCACCAGCCAGACCGCCCCCGCGGTGAGGAGCGCAAAGTTGAGGGTGTTCAGTTTGAGATAGAGCTGGCTTGCCACCGACACCGCAAAGCACAGCCCCATGACGGTGAGGGCCAGCAGGCCCACCGTCCGGCCGGCGGTGTAGTCCCACATCAAGCCGCAGACGGCCCCGAACAGCGCGCCCGAGAATTCGTCCTCCCAGACGGACACCGCCAGGGCCAGCGGCAGCAGCAAGACGGGCTTGGCCTGCCCGATGAGCAGAAAGCCCGGCGTGGCCTGCAGGACGGCGCAGGCCAGCAGCAACAAAACATACAGGCCCCACTTATACAGCTGGGAACGCCTGCGTTTACGGCGCGATTCCATACAAGACCTGCCTTCAATACTCAGTGATGATGAACGCCTGTTTGACCCCCAGGACGTCCGCGTCGGGCTGGATCACCGCGATGACCGAAGTGCCGCTGGCCTCCGGCTCGATGCTGACGATCCGCCCCACCAGGATGTCGGGCGGGTAGACGCCGCCCAGCCCGGTGGTGATGATCTCATCCCCCACCGAGGCCATCGACTCGCGGGAGAGGTCGGTAAAGACGCACTGGCCCTCGGCGGCGTAGGCCGCGTCCCCGGTGATGATGCCGTTGTCCCAGGTGCGGGAGACCACACCTGCCGCGTTGAAGCTGGGGTGCAGGATGGTCAGCACCCGGCAGCTGGTCAGGCCGGCCTCGATGACGGTGCCCAGGAGCTGGCCCTCGTCGTCGATGACGGTGTCGCCCCGCTCCACCCCGTGGACGGTGCCCTGGTCCAGGGTAAAGCCCCCGAAGGCGTCCATGCCGTCCCGCCCGATGACAAAGGCGGAGACAAAGCTCATCTCGGGGTGGTCCTCCTGGATGCCGGCCAGGTTGCGGAAGGCCTCGTTCTCGGCTTTCAGCTGGTCGTAGTCCGCCAGCTGGCGGCGCAGCTCGGCGTTTTCTTCCCGCAGGGCCTCGTTTTCCGCCATGGTCTCGTCGATGCTGGTGTACTTGTCCCACACCGAGGACACCCCGCCGGCCACCCAGGCCGCCGCCTTCTGGAACGGGGCCACGGCCACGCTCAGCAGCTCCTGCGGGGCTGCGGTCAGGCGGCCGTTGGCCGCGGCGTACAGCAGCAGCCCGGCAAGAAAGACCGCTATCGCGATCAGAATCCTGAATTTCCAGGTCTCAAAAAAGTCCTTCACGGCCGTTCTCCTCCACTGGGTGAAAAGCACCGGGTCGAAAAAGCGCGGACAGCCGGTGCCATCCGCGCTTCTGTGATAAAGTATGCGGTGCGGGCCGGGATATGCACAGCCCCTCTCCCTTCCGCCTTTTTGGGAGCAGCTGCCCCGGACGGCGGGGCAGCTTTACATATGGTCCCCGTCGGTGTCCAGCACGTCGTGCAGCACATCCACATGGTCCAGCACGGCGCCGGCGCCGGTGGCCACGCAGTCCAGCGGGTTCTCGGCCACATGGACGTCGATGCCGGTCTCGCTCTGGATCAGCTTATCCAGCCCGCGCAACAGAGCGCCGCCGCCGGTCAGGGTGATGCCGCGGTCGATGATGTCGGCGCTCAGTTCGGGCGGGGTGCGCTCCAGCGTCTCCTTGATGGCGTCGGTGATCTTGACCAGGCACTCCAGCAGGGCCTCGCGCACGTCCTCCGAGTGGACCACGATGTTCTTGGGCAGGCCGTCCACCAGGTTGCGGCCCTTGATCTCCATGGTCATCTCTTCTTCCAGCTTGTAGGCCGAACCGATGTCGATCTTGATCTGCTCGGCGGTGCGCTCGCCGATCAGGAGGTTATACTTGCGCTTGATGAAAGCGATGATGGCCTGGTCGAACATATCGCCGGCCATGCGGACGCTGCGGGACGCCACAATGCCGCCCAGCGAGATGACGGCGATCTCGGCAGTGCCGCCGCCGATGTCCACGATCATGCTGCCGGTGGGCTCGCTGATGGGCAGGCCCGCGCCGATGGCGGCGGCCATGGGCTCCTCGATCACCGACACCTGACGGGCGCCGGCCTTGAGGGTCGCCTCACGGACGGCCCGGCGCTCCACCTCGGTGACGCCCGAGGGAATGCAGATGACCACCCGGGGCCGGGCGAACAGGCTGTTGCCGCAGGCCTTTTTCAAAAAGTTCTCCAGCATATTGGCGGTGATGTCAAAATCGGCGATGACGCCGTCCTTCAGGGGACGGACCGCCACGATGCTGCCAGGGGTGCGGCCGATGACGGCCTTGGCCTCCGCGCCCACGCAACGGACTTCATCGTTGCGGGTGTCCACCGCCACCACCGACGGCTCCCGCATGATGATGCCCTTCCCCTTCATGTACACCAGGGTATTGGCGGTACCCAGGTCGATCCCGATATCCTTTGACAGAAAACTCATAGCGCAGCTTACTCCTTTACTCTCCAGTTGCCTCTAACCACACCGCGCAGGCCGGGGGTCCTGCCCTGCCTGCCGTTATCCATGCGTCAAAGAGGGGCGCTCCCCTCTGTGAAATCTCTTTTACAGGCCGCCCGCACCCTGCCGGGCGCAGGCCAGTCCTCCCATTATTATAGTCACAAAGCGCCCTTTTCACAAGTGCTTTAACGATTTTTTCCGTTTTTTCATCTTTTCTCAAGGTTGAAGCGGTCCAGCAGCCGGGCGGTGCGGCTGACCGGCAGCCCCATGATGGTGTAATAGTCCCCTTCCAGCCGGTCCAGCCAGAGGGCCGCGCGGCCCTGGATGGCGTAAGCCCCGGCCTTGTCGAAGGGCTCCCCGCTGGCGATGCAGCGTTCCAGTTCCGCCTCCGGGATGGGAAAAAAGGTCACCTTGCAGGTGTCCACAAAGCTCTCGGTGCGCGCGCCGTCCGACACGCACACCCCGGTGTGCACCTCGTGGGTCCGGCCCGACAGGGCGCGGAGCATCCGCCGGGCGTCGGCGGCGTCCCGGGGTTTGCCGAACACCTCGCCGTCCAGCTCCACCACCGTGTCGCTGCCCACCACCACACAGCCGGGATGGCTGGCGGCCACCGCCAGGCACTTGCCCCGGGCCAGCGCTCCGGCCAGGGCGGCGGGGGTGGGCGCCTGGACCGTGTGCTCGTCAAACTCGCTCACACATACGTCAAATTCTTTGGTGTAAAAGCCGAGCAGCTCTCGGCGGCGGGGGCTGCCCGATGCCAGGATCAGTTTCATCTGCCGCGCCCCCTCTCACTTGCCGGTGGAGCCGAAGCCCCCTTCGCCCCGGGCGGTATCGCTCAGGGCGCCCACAGGGACAAAGGCCGCCGTGCACACCGGCGCGATGCACAGCTGCGCCACCCGCTCGCCGGGCTGGATGGTGTAGGGCTCCGCGCCCAGGTTGACCATGGGCACCCGGAGCTCGCCCCGGTAATCGCTGTCGATGACGCCCACCCCGTTGGCCATGCACAGGCCGTGCTTGATGGACAGGCCGCTGCGGGCGTAGACCAGGGCCACCGTGCCCGCGTCGGGCAGCTCGATGGCAAGGCCGGTGGGGACCAGGGCCCGCTCCATGGGGGCCAGGGTCAGGGGAGCGTCCAGCACAGCGCACAGGTCGGCGGCGGCCGCCCCGGCGGTGGCGTAGGCGGGCACATGGGCCCGCGCGTCCAATAATTTATATTTTACAGTGACTTGCTGCATGATAGCACATTCCTTTACTGTTCGTTTCGTTGGATAGCGGCCGTGGGCTCAGTTGGTACCTTTATAATAGAGCCCCCGGGTGAAGTCCCCGTCGAAGGGTTCGCCCCGGGCGATCCGGCCCAGGACGGCCGCGGCCTCCTCCCGGCTTTCCAGCGTGAAGTAGGCCACACCGTAGTCCACCGGCAGGGCTCCGGGCTTGTCGGCCATGTAGAGGGGCACCGGGTTGTAAATGGTGCGCACCCCGCCCCCGCACCGCACCGGGAACTTTTTGGCCTTGCGGTCGGTGAGGACGCCCTCCCGGCTACAGTGGGCGCAGTCGTGGACGTTGTGCAGGGGACAGGCGCGGGTCAGCATCAGGGGCATATGGCCGTAGATCAGCGCGCCGGTGGGGACGGGTCGGCCCTCCCAGACGGGGGCGATGAACGCCATCTCGCCGGCCTGCACCTCGGGCAGGACCAGCATGGCCGACAGCCCCAGGTCCGCGTAGACCTGCGCCGCCAGGGGGTTGGTCAGGTTGAGGCCGATGCCGCCGGTGAGGGTCAGTCCCCGGCCCATGCGCAGATGGGCGATGTTGTTGGCCTCGAAGCCGGCAAAGCCCTGCCCGCGGGCGGCTTCCAGCCGGCGGAGGGTGTCCGCCTCCATCCCGCCGAACATGGCCCGGGGCAGCTCCAGAATGGTCTTGGCGCGGTACGCCTCCGGGACCTTTTCCGCCTCCGCCAGGGGCAGGATCAGCTTTTCCACCCCGTCCAGGGCTTCGGCGGGCGTCTGCGCCCACGTCTCAAACCGGGCCCAGAGGGCGGGCCGGGCCGGCGCAGCGCGGCGGGCCAGGGCCGGCATCTCGACCGGCTGGACCGGCCAGGGGTGCAGCACCTCCCGCTTTTGCAGCAGGGCGTCCAGCGCCTGCCGGCGCAGCTCGTTGACGGCGCTGCCCGGCAGATACCAGGGGCCGCCCTCCATCTGGATCTCGATCTCCCCGGCGGTGAAGGGGGTGCCCCCCGTCTTGGCCAGGCTGCGGCGCAGCGCCTCGGCGGGGTCGGTGCGGGCGGGCTGGGGCTCGGTCTCGCCATAGACGATGGCCCGGCTGCCCTCCCGGTCGGCGGCGGTCAGCTTTTCGCCGCCCTCCTCCACTTCCAGCTTGAAGTCCACCGGCACGCGGGACCGCTCCCGCCGGTACAGCTCCCGCAGGGCGGGCAGAGTGCGGCGGGTCTCGGCGGCGTCGGCCTCGCTGCGGGTGCCGAACATGGTGCCGTCGATCTTTCCGTCCAGATAACCCGAGGTGAAGCCCGACCGGCTGAAGGCGCTCTGCAGCACCCCGCGGTCGTAGGCACGGCCCTCCCGGCCGGCCAGGCAGGCGTCCACCGCCGCCGCCACATATTCGGGGGTGCGCAGCCGGCCTTCGATCTTGGCCGAGGCCACCCCGATGGCCTGGAGCTTGTCCAGCTGGTCGATGACCGAGTTGTCCTTGAGGGAGAGGTGGTGGGCCCGTCCGGGCCGGCCCTCGGGCAGGGGGTTAGCGTCAAACGGCAGGCGGCAGGGCCCCGCGCAGGAGCCGCGGTTGCCGCTGCGCCCGCCCAGAAAGGCCGACATATAGCACTGGCCGCTCATGCTCATGCACAAAGCCCCGTGCACAAAGCATTCCGTTTCGATGCCGCAGCCTTTGGTGATCCGCTCGATCTCGGCAAGGCTCAGCTCCCGCGCCAGGATCACCCGGCTGAAACCCAGCTCCGCCATTTCCAGCGCGCCCTCCAGCGTATGGACGCTCATCTGGGTGGAGGCGTGGCGGGGCAGCCCGGGCGCGATGCGGCGGCACAGGTCGGCCACCGCCATGTCCTGGCAGATGACTGCATCTGCCCCGCTGGCCGCCACCGCGCGCACGGCGGCGGCGAGGTTTTCCAGCTCGCCCGCATAGACGGTGGTGTTCATGGCCACGTGGACCCTGACCCCCCGCCCATGACAAAAGCGGACCGCCTGGCAGAGGCTGGCCGCGTCAAAATTGCCTGCGCCGCTGCGGGCGTTGAAGCCCGCAAAGCCCAGATATACCGCATCCGCGCCGCTGTACACCGCCGCGCGGAGCATTTCTTCACTGCCCACCGGGGCAAGGATCTCGATCTGTGCCATGGATTCTCCCTTGATAGAGGCCCCGCGTCAGCCGTTGCCGGCGTCGGGGGCCTGCTGCTCCTTGTCTTTTTCCTTTTCTTTCTCTTTTTCCTGATGGCGGCGCAGCCGGTCCAGCTGGTCCCGCAGGGCCGCGGCTTCCCGGCGCAGCGCCTCGTTCTCGGCCCGCAGCTTGTCCTCGGCGGTGCGGGCCCGGGCCGCGTCGGCAATGTAGTCCTGGATCTGGCTGCGCATATTCTCGGCGCTGCCGGTGCTTTTCTGGTACTCGTCCAGATAGTCCATGGCGCAGAACACCGCCGCCTTGGTCACGGGCAGGCTGGGGTTTGCTTCCATCAGCTTGCTGATGTCCCGGTCCAGCTTGTCGGCCAGAGAGGTGATGTATTTTTCCGAATCTGTCGTGGCGAAGGCATACTGCGCCCCCGCGATGTTCACCCGCACTTTGTTTACCATAGCAGCCTCACTTTCCGGCCCGCGCCCGCCCGCTTGTCTATACAAGCCGAGGACGCAGGAGTTTCTCCTGCCATTACTCCCCGAATTTCCCTCCCAGAGAGGGCGCCGCGGGGCCGCAGGCCCAAACTTGTTTGACCCTATTATAATATAATTGGGCCCCGAGAGAAAGAGCAAATTGAAAATTTCTGTATTTTCAGCACAAAGTTGAGCCCGAAAATATAGAGGATACGGAAAAAATCCGAGTTTTCCTTGCATTCGCCCTGGGAAGCGATTATAATAAAGGCGTTGTGTTATGAACGCGGGCGCGGCGCGCGGAATTACCGCCCCATTTCCGCTGTTCTTTACTAGGGTGTGCAGCCGGTCGAGGGCGCAAAACCGCCCCTTATCCACTGCGCCTGCTGCGGTCCCCATATTGACAGGAGATTACACGTATGACGACGAAAGAATTCTCTACCCTTCTGCAGAACAAGCTGACCAGCGAGTACGGCGTGGATCTGTCGGTTGCTTCCAACCAGCAGATCTACCGCGCCCTGGCCCTGATCTGCCGGCAGATGATGAGCGACAACTATAAAAAGTTCCAGTCCAAGGTCATCGGCACCGGCTCCAAGCAGGTCTACTACCTGTGCATGGAGTTTTTGATGGGCCGCAGCCTGAAGGTCAGCCTGCTGAACCTGGGCCTGGACCAGGTGTGCAAGGCCGCCCTGGCCGCCGCCGACATCAACGTGGACACCATTTATGAAGAAGAGCCCGACGCCGGCCTGGGCAACGGCGGCCTGGGCCGCCTGGCTGCCTGCTACCTGGACGGCATGGCCACCACCTGCATCGGCGGCACCGGCTACTCCATCCTGTACGAGTACGGTATTTTCAAGCAGAAGATCGTGGACGGCTGGCAGCAGGAGCGGGCCGACAACTGGCTGCCCGGCGGCCAGGTCTGGCTCAAGAGCCACCCCGAGCAGGCCATCGAGGTCCGCTTCGACGGTGAGATCCGCGAGAACTGGGACCACGGCTTCCACTATGTGCAGCACCTGAACTACAACAGCGTCATGGCAGTGCCCTCCGATATGTACGTGCAGGGTTACGACGGCCCCGGCGTGGCAAAGCTGCGCCTGTGGCAGGCCAAGGCACCCGACTTTGATATGTCCAGCTTCTCGCTGGGCAACTACAGCACCGCCATGAGCAAGAGCGCTTCGGCCGAGCTGATCTCCAAGGTCCTGTACCCCAACGACAACCACGTGGAGGGCAAGATCCTCCGCCTGCGCCAGCAGTATTTCCTGTCCGCCGCTTCCGTCGGCGACATCGTCCAGAACCACCTGTCCACCTACGGTACCCTCGAGAACCTGGCCGACAAGGTGGCCATCCAGCTGAACGACACCCACCCCACCCTGGCCATCCCCGAGATGATGCGCATCCTGCTGGATGAGTGCGGCTTTGACTGGGACAAGAGCTTCGAGATCTGCCAGAAGGTGTTCTCCTACACCAACCACACCGTCATGGCCGAGGCCCTGGAGAAGTGGAACGTGGACATCTTCAAGATGACCCTGCCCCGCATTTACCAGATCGTGGCCGAGATGGACCGCCGCTGCCGCATCGAGCTGAACAAGGCGTTCCCCGGCGACAAGGGCAAGATCGACTATATGGCCCTGATCGGCGACAACCAGGTCCGCATGGCCAACATCTGCGCTTACACCGCCAACAGCATCAACGGCGTGTCCAAGCTGCACAGCGAGATCATCAAGCAGAGCGTCTTCCACGACTACTATCTGTATAAGCCCGCCGCCTTCAAGAACGTGACCAACGGCATCGCTTACCGCCGCTGGCTGCTGGGCGCCAACCCCGGCCTGTGCAAGCTGCTGGACGACACCATCGGCACCGAGTACAAGCACGATGCTTCGGCCCTGTCCAAGCTGAACGCCTACGCCGGCGACCGCACCGTCCTGAACGAGCTGAACCGCATCAAGCTGGCCAACAAGACCGAGTTCGCCAACTACCTGTCCAAGAGCACCGGCCAGGTCATCGACCCCAACTCCATCTTTGACTGCCAGGTCAAGCGGATGCACGAGTACAAGCGCCAGCACCTGAACGCCCTGAACATCGCCGCCCAGTACCTGTACCTGAAGGCCAACCCCAACGCCGACTTCATCCCCAAGACCTATATCTTCGGCGCCAAGGCTGCCCCCGGCTACTATATGGCCAAGCAGATGATCCGCATGATCTGCAAGCTGGGCGACCTCATCAACAACGACCCCGCCGTCAACCAGAAGCTGCGCGTGGTCTACCTGGAGGAATACTGCGTCTCCCTCAGCGAGCACCTGATGCCCGCCTCTGAGGTGTCGGAGCAGATCTCCCTGGCCGGCACCGAGGCTTCGGGCACCGGCAACATGAAGTTCATGCTCAACGGCGCCATCACCCTGGGCACCCTGGACGGCGCCAACGTCGAGATCGCCCAGGCCGCCGGCAAGGAGAACGAGATCATCTTCGGTATGCTGACCAATGAGGTGGAGAACCTCAAGCGCGTGGGCTACCATCCCAACTCCTTCATCACCGGCGACGATATCGCCAACGAGGTGCTGAACTTCCTGGAGCGCGGCTGGAACGGCGAGAACTTCCACGAAGTGACCTCCAACCTGTTCACCAGCGACCCCTATATGGTCATGGCTGACTTCAAGGATTACCGCCGCGCCCAGGCCGACCTGCAGCGGCTGTACGCCGACCGCGAGGGCTGGGCCAAGATGAGCCTGAAGAACATCGCCAACAGCGGCATCTTCAGCGCCGACCGCGCCGTGCTGGAATACGCCCACGACATCTGGTACGCTCCCACCGTGAAATGAAGGGTCCTTGACGCCTTGCGGGAAAAAGTGTTTCCATCCGCAGCCATGCGGTGGAAGCGCCGCTCCCTCCTGGCCCGCATCCCCTTCGCTGCGTCTGCGCTGCGCATCGTCCGGCGCGGGCGGAATTGAATCAATCTGACTTATCTACGACACGCAAAGCCCGGAGCAGAAGCGCTCCGGGCTTTTTTGAAAGGAACGACCGAACGTGGATTGCCTGTTCAACAGCTGCGACACCTATTATAAGCGCCCCTTCGGCGCGCTGCCCGCCGGGCAGACTTTGCATCTGGCCCTGACCATCCCCCAGGAGCTGGGCTATGTGGACCCCCATCTGGTCCTGCAAAAGGAAGGCCCCGGGGACGTGCCCGTCTTTTACCGGATGAACTTTGACGGCCAGACCCCCGGCATCAACCACTTTTCGGTGGACGTGCAGGTCCACGACGTGGGGCTGTACTTCTACTATTTCGACCTGTACACCGATTTCCGGCGCATCTACCGGGGCAAGATGGGCCAGGGCGTGCTCTCCTGGCAGGACGGCGAGCGCTGGCAGCTGACCGTCTGCGAGCCCGGTTTCGAGACCCCCGAATGCGTCAAGGGCGGGGTGTTCTACCAGATCTTCCCCGACCGCTTCTGCGAAGGGGTGGAGAACAAGCACATCCCCTTTGCCGACCGCTTTTACCAGGCCGACAAGCACGCCGAACCCGCCTGGGAGCCCAACGAGACCGGCGGCCTGCTAAACAACGATTATTTCGGCGGGGACCTGAAGGGCATCCAGCTCAAACTGCCCTACCTGCATCAGCTGGGTGTGACCTACCTCTACCTGAACCCCATCTTTGAGGCCCACTCCAACCACCGCTACAACACCGCCAACTATATGAACGTGGACCCCCTGCTGGGCACCAACCACGATTTTGAGGAGCTGTGCCGGGAGGCCGCCCGCTTCGGCATCCGCATCATTTTGGACGGGGTGTTCAGCCACACCGGTTCGGACAGCCTCTACTTCAACCGGGAGGGCCGGTACGGCAGCGGCGGCGCCTGGCGGGACGAGCACTCGCCTTACCGCAGCTGGTACGACTTTGCCCCCTGGTACAAGGGCGGGTACCGCAGCTGGTGGGGCTTCGAGACCCTGCCCGAGGTCAACGAGGAGGACCCCTCCTATGTGGCGTTCATCACCGGGAAGGGCGGCGTCATCGACACCTGGCTGAACCGCGGGGCTGCGGGCTTCCGGCTGGATGTGGCCGACGAGCTGCCCGACAGCTTCATCGAGAAGATCCGCGCCGCCGTCAAGGCCCACGGGGAGGACAAACTGCTGATCGGCGAGGTGTGGGAGGACGCCACCACCAAGTACGGCTTTGGCCAGCGGCGCACCTACCTGCTGGGCAAGGGGCTGGACAGCGTCATGAACTACCCCTTCAAGAATGCGGTGCTGGACTTTGTCCGGGGCAGGCCCGCCGAGGACGCCATGGACGAGATCCTGTCCATCTGCGACCACTACCCCGCCCCCGCCCTGCACACCGCGTTGAACTTTCTGTCCACCCACGACACCGAGCGGGCCATGACCGTCATTGCCGACGAGCCGGCGAACGGCCGGGGCCGCGCCTGGCAGAGCGGCCGCAGCGTCACCGGCGAAGCCTACGAGGAAGGGCTGATCCTGCTCAAAATGGCCTACGCCATCATCTTCACCCTGCCGGGGGTGCCCTGCGTCTACTATGGCGACGAGATCGCCATGCAGGGCTACCGCGACCCCTTCAACCGGGGCTTCTACCTCTGGGACAGCCACGAGGACCGGCTGCGCCCGGTCATCAGCCAGCTGGCCGAGCTGCGCCGCACCTGCGACGCCTTCCGGGAAGGGGAGCTGCGGGTGCTGCGGGCCGAGGGCGGCATCCTCCACTACCAGCGCATCGGCGAGGAAGAAGTGGCCGAGATCATCGCCAACCGCACCGACCATTTGATCGTAGAGCAGCTGGCCAGCGGCAAATTCACCGAGGTGAACCCCATGGGCTTCACCATCACGGTGGAGGAGCTGGGCCATAACCCCAACCACAGCTATTACGATTATATCTAAAAGAGGGCGAAGTTTTTCCCTCTGTTTTCAGCATCTTTTGAAAAATTGCACGCAATTTTTGCCCGGCACGCCAAAATGTGCCGGGATTTTTTGTATCTTCCACCAAACTTGCAGAGAGCACCAGCTCTTCCAGCCAAAAACGCTTGACCTGGCCTGCCGAAATGAATATGATAAAAGAAAGGCGCGGCAGCCCCAGCCGTGCCCCCAACCAAGGAAGGAGTGCCTATGCTTCAAGCCATTGGGTGGCTGGTCGCCACCATCGTCCTCGTGTTCATCGAGGCCACCACCTTCAACCTGGTGTCGGTGTGGTTTGCAGTGGGCGGGGCCGCGGCCCTGATCAGCTGTATCTTTACCGACAGCCTGCGGGTCCAGTCGGCCATCTTTGTGGCGGTGAGCATCCTCTGCCTGCTGGCTTTGCGGCCGCTGGCAGCCAGGCTGCGCCGGCCCCTCACCCCCACCAACGGGGATCTGAACATCGGCCGCACCGCCACCGTGCTGACCTCCGTCACCGACGACGCCCCCGGCCGCGTCCGGCTGGACGGCGTGGACTGGAACGCCCAGGCCGTGCCCGGCGCATCCTTTGCCCCGGGCGATAAGTGCCGGGTGGCCGCCATCCGCAGCACCACCCTGATCGTCGAGCCCGTCCCCATCGAAACGCCTGTGCAGGCCAACTGACAGCCAAGAAAGGAGTGTACCCGTTATGCCCGTGTCATCCGTCGTCCTGTTCTTCCTGATCCTGGCGCTGATCCTTGTGGTCGTCCTCATCGTGGTGACCAACATCGTCATTGTGCCCCAGTCCACCGTCTTTGTCATCGAGCGGCTGGGCGTCTACTCGTCCACCTGGGAAGCCGGCCTCCATGTGAAGATTCCCTTTGTCGAGCGGGTCGCCAAAAAAGTCAGCCTGAAAGAGCAGGTGGGCGACTTCCCGCCCCAGCCCGTCATCACCCGGGACAACGTCACCATCCAGATCGACACGGTGGTCTTTTTCCAGGTGATGGACGCCAAACTGTATACTTACGGCGTCAACCAGCCCATCGCCGCTCTGGAGAGCCTGTGCGCCACCACCCTGCGCAACATCATCGGCGAGATGGAGCTGGACCACACCCTGTCCAGCCGCGACATCATCAACTCCAAGATCACCGCCATCCTGGACGAGGCCACCGACAAGTGGGGCATCAAGGTCAACCGGGTGGAGGTCAAGAACATCATGCCGCCCGCTGAGATCCAGGACGCCATGGAAAAGCAGATGAAGGCCGAGCGCGAAAAGCGCGCCGTCATCCTCAAGGCCGAGGGTGAAAAGCAGGCCGCCATCACCGCCGCCGAAGGCGAGAAGGAAGCCGCCATCCTGCGGGCCGACGCCATCAAGCAGCAGCGCATCCTCGAAGCCGAGGGCGAGGCCCAGGCCATCCTGGCAGTGCAGAAGGCCGAAGCAGACGCCATCCGCCTGCTGAACGAGGCCGACCCTGACGGCAAGGTGATTGCCCTGCGCAGCCTCGATACGCTGGCCAAAGTGGCCAACGGCAAAGCCACCAAGATCATCATCCCCTCCGAGCTGCAGAACCTGGGCGCGCTGGTGCCCTCCGTTGCAGAGCTGCTGACCGATCCCAAACCCACCGAGTAACATTCCCAACACAGCAACGCCCCCGCATCCTGATCCGGACGCGGGGGCGTTTTTTGCGTGCCGCAGAAACGACACGTTTTTATAACTTCAGTTCGTAGATGTAGTCGGGGATCACCTCGTTGGTGCCGCCTTTGGTGTAGCTGCCCTCGGCGATGATGAGGGCGCCCACCTTGCGGGCCAGCGCGTTGGAGGCCGCGTTTTCCTGGGCGATGCAGATGGTCACCGCATTGGCCCGCCGGGAGCGGGCATAGCCGATCAGCCCTTCCACGATCTCGGTGCCGTAGCCCTGGCGCTGGAAGTCGGGGTGGACGGCGTAGGCGATGTCATAGCTGCGGCCGCTGTTCTCGGGCACAAAGCTGCAGGTGCCGATCCGCTGGCCGGACACCCGGTCCACCGCCACCAGATGGCAGCAGTCCAGCGAATCGCCCAGCCCCTCGATGGACTTGGTGTAGGCCTCCAGATCCGGGATGGCCTCCAGGGCAGGGTCGGACAGCCAGCGGCCGGTCTCCGGGTCGTTCCACAGGCTCATGGCAAAGGGCGCGTCCTCGGGCGTAAAGCCGCGCAGCGCCAGGCGCGGGGTCTCGATGGTCTCGATCTTCATAGCGACATCCCCTCCATTTTACACGATGGGTGCTTGTTCAGGCTTCCGTTTCTTGGCCGTCCCCGTCCTCGTCCAGGGCAATGAGGAAGGCCGCCTGTTTGACTTTGCCGCAGCCCTGGGCCTTGATGCCCGTCTTATAGGGCTCCCCGGCCAGGAACAGGGCGAACCGCCCCTCACAGAGCATCCCGGCGGCGCTGGTGGGAGCGCTGCCATAGGCGGGGGCGTCCGTCCCGGCCGGCTTTTTGACGGCGAAGTCCCCCAGGGAGACCTCGAACATCTCGCTGCCGGCCAGGTCGGTCAGCAGGGTCAGGCAGCCTTCGCGGCAGGCAAAGTCCACCTTTTCCCCGCTCTGGGGGGTCAGGGTGCGGACTTCCGCCACCACGGCGTCCCCGTCCACCCGGGTGCGGCCCTCGGGCAGGGTGGCGATGTCCCGGGCCATGATGTACTCGATGGCGGTATCCAGGCCGCGGCTGATGCCCAGGTAGTTGGGCAGGTTGTTCAGGGTATCAAAAATCATAGGTCCCTCACTTGTTCAGAGACAGGATGGCCTCCTTGATGCGCTGGGCGGCCACACGGGTCTTTTCGGCGTCGCCGAAGGCGGTCAGGCGGAAGTAGCCCTCGCCGCAGGGGCCGAAGCCCACGCCCGGGGTACCCACCACGCCGGCATTTTCCAGCAGCCAGTCGAAGAAGGTCCAGCTGTCCATATTGCCGGGGCAGCGCAGCCAGATGTAGGGGCTGTTGTGGCCGCCGCAGTACCAGACGCCGCACTCGTTCAGGGCGTTGGCGATGACCTTGGCGTTCTGGCGGTAGTAGTCCAGGTTGGCCTGGATCTCGGTCATCCCCTCGGGGGTAAAGACGGCCGCGGCGCCCCGCTGGACGACATAGGGCACGCCGTTGAACTTGGTGGTCTGGCGGCGGAGCCAGAGCTTGTTCAGGTTCATGCCCTCCCGCTCCAGCTGGTGGGGCACCACGGTGTAGCCGCAGCGGGTGCCGGTAAAGCCGGCGATCTTGGAGAAGGAGCAGATCTCAATGGCGCAGTCCCGCGCGCCCTCCACCTCGAAGATGCTGCGGGCCAGCCCCTCCTCCGAGACGAAGCACTCATAGGCAGCGTCGTAGAGGATGACGGCGTTGTTGGCCTTGGCGTAGTCCACCCACTGCTTGAGCTGATCGCGGTTATAGGCCGCGCCGGTGGGGTTGTTGGGGCTGCAGATGTAGATGATATCGGCCTTGACGGCGGGGTCGGGCATGGCCAGGAAGCCGTTGGCCTCGCTGGTGGGGGCATAGACGATCTTGCGGCCGTCGGTGACGTTGTCGTCCACGTAGGTGGGGTAGACGGGGTCGGGCACCAGGACGGTGTTGTCCTCGCTGAACAGGCCCAGGATGTTGGCCAGGTCGCTCTTGGCGCCGTCGCTGATGAAGATCTCATCCGCCTCCAGCTGGACGCCGTGCCCGGCGTAATAGCCCTGCACGGCCTCGCGGAGGAAGTCGTAGCCCTGCTCGGGGCCGTAGCCGTGGAAGCCCGCGGCGGTGCCCATCTCGGCCACAGCGTCCTGCATGGCCTTGACCACGCTGCCCGCCAGGGGCCGGGTCACGTCCCCGATGCCCAGCCGGATGACCTCGCGGTCAGGGTGGGCTTTCTGGAAAGCCGTCACCCGGTGGTTGATGTCCACAAAGAGGTAGCTGGCTTTGAGCTCATTGTAATGCTGGTTCATTTTCATGGTGGTATCCCTCTCTTTACAGTTTTGCGGTCCCTTCGCAGACGGTGACGGCGGGGCCGGTCATCAGCAGGCGGCGGCCGGGCAGCACCCGGATGGTCAGATCGCCGCCCCGCAGCTCCACCCGGATGTCCTGTCCGGCGGGCACCAGGCCCAGCTCGGTCAGGGCGGCCACCGAGGCGCAGGCCCCCGTGCCGCAGGCCCAGGTCTCCCCGCTGCCCCGCTCCCACACCCGCATCCGAATGCGGGTATCGTCCAGCTTCTGGACGAACTCGGTGTTGATCCGCTCGGGGAAATTTTCATGCCGCTCAAAGGCGGGGCCCACGGCGGCCAGATCCATCCCGTCCACATCCTCCACCACGGTGACGCAGTGGGGGTTGCCCACGCTGATGCAGGTGACGTTCCAGTCCCGCCCGGCGGCGGCCAGAGTGCAGCCCACCAGGGGCCCCGGCCCCATATGGACGGCGGGCAGGCCGGCGGCCATGGCGCTGTAGCAGCCCATTTCCACCTGCCACTGGCCTTCGCCCTGCCAGCGCAGGGTCTTGGGGCCGCTCAGAGTGTCGATCAGCAGTTCGTCCCGGGCGGCGCAGGCGGCGTCGTGGGTGCGCAGCCACTCGGCCACGCAGCGGATGCCGTTGCCGCACATTTTGCCTTCGCTGCCGTCGGCGTTGTAAATGCGCATGAAAGCCACGGCCCCCGGCGTCCGGGGCGCGCAGATGCAGACGATGCCGTCCGCCCCGATGGAAAAGTGCCGGGCCGACCATTTCCGGGCCAGCGCCTCGATCTGCTGCGGCAGGCCGGCGGTGCGGCAGTCCAGGTAGATATAGTCGTTGGCGCAGCCCTGCATTTTGGTAAAGGCTAAGTCCATGGTATCCCTCCCCTTGCAAAAACGGAGCGCGGCGCCGGGCCGGTCTCCTGTGCGTTCCCTACTATTATAATAGCCAAACCGCTTTCTGACAAGCGTCAGGGGCAATTTTCGCCAGAATCGCAAAACAGGGCTTGACAACAGCAGGCCCTTACGCTATAAACATAAGAGGAACTTTTGTGCAGCGGCTGTGCCGGGCACCGAAAAAAGAGGAACGAATAAAAGGAGAGAACCCCTTATGGAGAGCACTTTTGAGAAGATCCGCGGCTTTTTGGCCGAGCAGCTGGGCGTGGACGCCAGCCAGATCACCATGGACAGCGACCTGCTGAACGATTTTGAGGCCGACAGCCTGGACATCGTGGATATGGTCATGACGCTGGAGGACGAGTTCGGCATCGAGGTGCCCGACGACGCCATCGAGAACCTGCACACCGTCGGCGACGTGGTCCGCTTTGTGGACAGCCAGCTGGCTTAAGGCGGCGCGGCTCCCGTCTGGGTTGGGCGGGGGCTTTTGATTTCGGGCCGGGGCGGAAGGGCGATCCCCTTTGGCGCACGGCCATGACAGAGAGGAACGGAAATAGAATGGCAAAAGAGACGAAAAAGCTGGTCCAGGCCATCACCAGCCAGGAAGAAAACTTCGCCCAGTGGTACACCGACATCTGCGTCAAGGCCGAACTGGTGGAGTATTCCAGCGTGAAGGGCTTCATCATCCTGCGGCCTTACGGCCAGGCCATCTGGGAGAACATCCAGAAGAACCTGGACGCCCGCTTCAAGGCCACCGGCCACGAGAACGTGGCCATGCCGGTGCTGATCCCCGAGAGCCTGCTGAAAAAGGAAGGCGACCTGGTCAACGGCTTTGCCCCCGAAGTGGCCTGGGTGACCATGGGCGGCAGCGATGAGCTGGAAGAGCGGCTGGCCGTCCGGCCCACCAGCGAGACCATGTTCTGCGACCACTGGTCCCGCGTGCTGCACAGCTACCGCGAACTGCCCATGAAGTACAACCAGTGGTGCAGCGTGGTCCGGTGGGAAAAGACCACCCGCCCCTTCCTGCGCAGCCGGGAGTTCTGGTGGCAGGAGGGCCACACCATCCATGAGACGAGCGAGGAGGCCGAGGCCGAGACCATGGCCCAGCTGAACTGCTACGCCAGCTTCTGCGAGGACGATCTGGCCATTCCCGTGGTCAAGGGCCGCAAGACCGACAAGGAAAAGTTTGCCGGCGCCGAGGCTACCTACACCATCGAGGCGATGATGAAGGACGGCAAGGCCCTGCAGAGCGGCACCAGCCATTACTTCGGCGACAAGTTCAGCCGCGCCTACGACGTCACCTTCACCGGCCGGGACAACCAGCTGCACTACCCCTTCCAGACCAGCTGGGGCGTTTCCACCCGCCTGGTGGGCGCCATCATCATGACCCACGGCGACGACGACGGCCTGATCCTGCCCCCGGCCATTGCGCCCTGGCAGGTGGTGGTGGTGCCCATCGCGCCCCACAAGCCCGGCGTGGCCGAAAAGGCCGCCGAGGTGGCCGCCTCCATCAGCCAGTACGCCCGCGTCAAGCTGGACGACAGCGACAACGCCCCCGGCTGGAAGTTCAGCCAGTGGGAGATGAAGGGCGTGCCCCTGCGCCTGGAGCTGGGTCCCAAGGACCTGGAAAAGAACCAGTGCGTCCTGGTCCGCCGCGACACCCGCGAAAAGACCTTCGTCAGCCTGGATGACCTGCCCACCGCCATCCCCGCCCTGCTGGAGAGCCTGACCCGCGATCTCTACCAGCGCGCCCTGGAAAACCGCGAAAAGCGCACCTGGGCCGCCAAGACCATGGACGAGGTGAAGGCCCTGGCCGCTGCCAATACCGGCTACATCAAGACCATGTGGTGCGGCGGCCTCGACTGCGAGCTGAAGATGAAGGAAGAAGCGGGCCTGTCCAGCCGCTGTATGCCCTTTGAGCAGGAGCAGATCAGCGACGTCTGCCCCGTCTGCGGCAAACCTGCCAAGACCATGATCTACTGGGGCGTAGCCTATTGATGTAAACCGCCCCCGCACAGCTGAACCAAGATACAAAAATGCCCCCGTCCGTCTGGACGGGGGTTTTGCTGTCAGCAGCTCAAAACAAATCGCTGTGGGTGCCCGTTCGGGTCAGATACAGGAGCAGTTCGTCCTGCAGCACCTCATACACCAGCAGCCAATCCGGCGCGATATGGCACTCGCGGCAGCCGCTGTAATCGCCGGTCAGGGCGTGGTCCCTGTAAGAGGCGGGCAGTTCCTGCCCTTCCGCCAGCAGGGCGATGACCTGTTCCAGCAGGCGGATGTTGTAGCCGCGCTTTTTGATCCGTTTGTAGTCCCGCTTGAAGGCGGTCTGGTATTTAATCGTCAGCATCCAGGTCCTCCATCAGCTCCTTCACCGAGGTGAAGCCGCGGCTCAGCCCAACGCCGTTGCGGGCATCCCGAATGGCCTGCAAAGTCTCTGCATTCGGGACAGGCTCCCCGATGCGGAACGGGATCGCCTGTTCCCGCACCGACTGCCGCAGAAAGATATTCACAGCCGTGGTCAGGTTCATGCCCAGACTTTCAAACAGGTCCTGGGCCTGCTCTTTGAGCTCCGGGTCGATTTTGATATTGGTGCTTACCGGTGTCATGGCTCACGCCTCCTTTCATGCCTATTATACGCCTATCAGGCCCATTTTGTAAATAGTTTAGGCGCAAATAACCCCCGTCCGTCTGGACGGGGGTTTTGTTGTTCAAGCCAGAGGCAAAAATTCCGCCACCAGCAGATCGACGCAGGCGCCGTAGCTCTGCATCCCCAGCTCCTGGCCGTAGCTGCGCAGGAAGCTGTCGTAGACCGTCTCCCCCACCTCGCGGACGGGGCCTTCCCAGGATGCCCAATAGGCGTTGTTGTAGGCAAAGTCGGCGCGGGCGGCGGCGGGCAGTTCGGCCATGCAGGCCGCCGCGGCCTCGGGGTCCGCGCGGTAAAGGGCATTGGACAGGTGCTGGTAGCCGTACAGCCAGCCCGAGTAGACGTAGGCGGGGCGGCCACTGGCAATGGACGCCATGATGCCCACAAAGTTGGCCTCCTGCTCGGCGGCGACGCCCCGCTGGTGGGCGTACTCGTGGGCGATGGTCACAGGCAGGAACACCTCGGGGCAGTCCACATTCAGGGTGCTCTCCCCGGTGAGGGGGCAGAGATACCCGGTAAAGCCCCAGGCGCTCATGAGTTTGGAGTAGAAAGCGGGCTTGGCCCGGCAGTCGGGCCCTTCCAGAAAGGTCCAGCGGCCGGTCAGGCCGTCGTAGAGGCCCGCCGTGTCCGCCATGATCTCCTCACGGCTGACGGCAAAGCGGCCCGCCTCGTCCCGCGGGACGCTGTCCGCGCAGGCTGCCACCTGCCGGCCAAAGTAGCGGGTCACTGCTTCCAGCTGGGCCGCGCTGACCGGGGCAGTTTCCATCCCCGCCTTTTCGGCAAAGCTGGCGGCGTAATACTGGGTGCCCCACAGAGCGCATACCCCAGCGTACCCCCACAACAGCAGCACGGCCAGGTGCAGCCCAAACGCACCCAGCGCGGCGGGCTGGCCGTGAGCCGCCCGCCAAATGGCGCGGACCAGCAGCCCCACCGCCCCGAGGATGAGCAGAGTGGCCCCGGCCTCGCAGACGCTGAAAGGCAGCGGGTCGCACACCGCGCCCAGCGCCCGCTTGACCGGCATCGAAACGGACTCCACCCACCAGTCCATGGCGGCGCGGCTGGAACGGGCCGCCCAGAACAGGGTCAGCGCAGCCAACGCCCCGGCCAGCCCCAGCAGGGCCGCCCGGTGGGCCGCCAGAAACGCTTTCAGGCCGCTCAACGGTCAAAGGTGGTGCGCAGGGTGGTCTGCCAGTTCTCTCCCGGGGCCAGGATGGCGGCGGCGGCGCGCTTGCGCCAGGACGGGCCGTCCGCCTCGGCGGCGGGCAGGCTGTGCCATGGCTCGATGCAGACAAAGCGCATGGGCTCGGACGCGGCGCTCCAGATCAGGGTGTAGGGATAATCCGCAATGTCACAGGTGATGTTGCGGCCGGTGTCCTTTTCGTACAGGCCGAGGGTCTTGCTGCGCAGCCCCGCCATGCAGAAACTGTCGTTGTCGAACATATGTTCTTCCAGCTGGATGGCGGCGGCGTTCTTCCATTGATAATAGCACTTGCCGCTCAGCAGGCCGTTGGGCCGGGCGTCCAGGATGACGGGGCTCTCGGGCTGGTCGAAGCGGAATTCATAGTCGGCGATGGTGTGCTTGTCGTCAAAGGGGACGTTGAAAGCCGGGTGATACCCGATGCCAAAGGGCAGGGGCTCGGCCGCGCCGGCGGGGTTTTCCACCGTCAGGGTGTGGCAGACCGTCTTGCCTTCCAGCCGGAAGGTGCTGGTCAGGACAAAGTCATAGGGGAAGCGGGCCGCCTTGATCTCGTCGTCGGCCCGCAGCTCCATGCGGATGACGTCGGGGCCGGCTTCCAGCAGCGTGTGCTCGAGATCCCGGGCAAAGCCGTGCTGCCCGCCCTTGTAGCTCTTGCCCGCGTGGGTCAGGATGCCCCCCGCCAGCTTGCCCGTCCAGGGGAACAGGATGGGCGCGTGCCGCCCCCAGACCGATTTGTCCGCCTGCCAAAGCATTTCTTCTCCGGCGGCGTTGCGGACGCTGACCGCCTCCGCGCCGTGAGTGTCCACCGTAAGGGTCAAAAATTCGTTGTGAATGGTTGCCTGCATGAGACCTCTCTCCTTTCATGCGCCCTCCCCTTTGGGGCGGGGCCTGTGTTTCAAACGATTTATACGCTTTCGCCGGGGATGCAGTGGTACCCCACCAGCTGGGTCTGGCTGACCGGCTCGTCCTCCAACAGTTTCAGGACGGTGTCGGCACAGACGCAGGCGGCCGTCTCCACATCGAAGCAGACGGTGGTCAGGGGCGGGGTCATCAGCTCGCTGGTCTCGTAACCGCCGAAACCGGTCACGGCGATGTCCTCCGGGATGCGCAGCCCCAGCTCCCGGGCGGCCTTGTAGACGCCATAGGCGATGCGGTCGGTGGCACACAGCAGCACCTCGGGCCGGTCGGGGCCCGTGAGGATCTCCCGTGCCCGGGTGTAGGCGGTCTGGAGGGTGAAGTCCGCCTCCCAGGTGCGCACGCCGGTGACGCCGCACCCGGCCAGCCCTTTCAGGATGCCCTCCTTGCGCCGCTTGCCCACCGCTTCGTCCTGCTCAGTGACCCAGAGGCAGCCCGCCTTCCGGTAGCCGCGGCCCGCCACATAGAGGCCCAGCGCCTCCCCCGCGGCAAAGTCGTCGTTGACCACCGAGACGCCGCCCTCGAACACCTGCCCGAAAAAGACCACAGGGGTATCCATCCGGGCCACCTGTTCCCGGTGGGCCTGCGTGATGTAGCTGGCCACCACGATGATGCCGTCCACCCGCATCCGCTCCAGGTTTTCCAGGCTGCGGACCTCAAAGTCCAGATCGCCCTCGGTGTTGACAAACAGCGGGGTGTAATCCTTGGTGCGCAGGTATTTGTCCATCGCCGTCAGGACGCGGGGCGTGGTGGTGGAATCAAAGCCCGGCAGGATCACGCCGATCAGGTTGGAACGCTTGGCGCTGAGCCGGGCAAATGGGTTCGCTTTGAAATGATAGTAGGCGACTGCCTCTTTGATGCGGTCATAGTTGCCCTCCCGGACGCCTTTGCCGTTCAGATAGCGGGAGACGGTGCTCTTGGACACCCCTGCCCTTTTTGCCACATCGTTGATGGTAGACCGGTGATCGGCCATAACGCTTACCCCCTGATGCTTTATTTTCTGTATGAAAATGTGTGAAATCACCATTTTCAAATTTTCTTTATTGTAGCACAGCCGCACAAACCCGTCAAATAGAGAATTGCGCGCAATATTTTGTACACTTTGATGAGAACCGGTTCCACAAAATTACGAGATATTTTTTGTTAGCTTTCAATAATTGACTTATTTACGTTTCGCATTTATACTAGAGTCAAACAGAACCGGTTCCGATAAACAGCCAAACACAAGCCTCCCGGCAGGGCGGCGGACTTTTCAGGAGGAACAAGCATGAGCGAGAAAAAAGCCGGCGGCGCTGACAAGCAGCAGCGCTACCTTGAGATCACCAAGCAGATCGTCGGCCTGGTCGGCGGCAGAGAGAACATCGTGGCCAGCACCCACTGCGCAACGCGGCTGCGCATCGTGCTGAAGGATTATGACAAGGTGGACCGCGAAAAGCTGGAGGACGTGGACCTCGTCAAGGGCCAGTTCATCGCGGGCAACCAGCTGCAGATCATCTTCGGCGCGGGCCTGGTGAACGAGATCTACGAGGTGTTCAGCCAGTATACCGGCACTGCCGGCAGTTCCATGGCCGAGGTCAAGGCCGAGGCCGCCAAGAAGATGAACCCCCTGCAAGCCATCATCAAGTCTTTGTCCGACGTGTTCGTGGACATCATGCCCGGCATCCTGGCGGCAGCCCTGCTCAGCGGCCTGACCGGCGTGCTCAGCCAGTGGGACGTGGTGGAAAGCAACGCCACTCTCTTTGCCATCAACAAGCTGGTCAGCCTGGCCTCCAACGGCATTTTCAGCATCCTGCCCCTGGCGGTGTGCTATTCGGCCTGCAAGCGCTACGGCGGCAAGCCCATCCTGGGCCTCGTGATGGGCGCCATCATGCTGGACAGCTCGCTGGCCAACGCCTACGACGCCGCCAAGGGCATCGTGGACGTGCAGACCATCAGCCTGTTCGGCTTTGACATCGAGCTGGTGGGCTTCCAGGGCGGCATCATCATCGCTCTGATGATGGGCTTCGTCATCGCCAAGCTGGACATCTTCTTTGACAAAAAGATCCCCGACGTGGTCAAGCTGCTGTTCAGCCCCATGTGCTCGGTGCTGATCTCCACCGTCCTGCTGTTCACCATCGTGGGCCCTGTGGGCCGCCTGCTGTCCAACGGCATCACCAACGGCCTGGTCTGGATGACCCAGAACCTGGGCGTCATCGGCTACATGGTCTTTGCGGGCGTCCAGCAGATCATCGTCATCACCGGCCTGCACCATATCTTCGGCGCCATCGAGGCGCAGCTGCTCTCGGACACCGGCCGCAACTTCCTCAACCCGCTGATGAGCGTGGCCCTGATGGGCCAGGGCGGCGCCGTGCTGGGCTACCTCGTCCTCAACTTCAAGAACAACAAGGTCAAGGAGCTGTGCATCCCCTCCTTCATTTCCACCCTGTTCGGCATCAGCGAGCCCGCCATCTTCGGCGTCAACCTGCGGTATAAGTTCCCGCTGGTGGCCGGCTGCATCGGCGGCGCGTGCGCAGGCGCTTACGCCTTCTTCACCAACCTGGCGGCCCTGGGCTTCGGCACCACCGCCCTGCCCGGCCTGGCCATCTGCGACCCCGCAAACGGCGGCTATATCAACTACATCATTGCCCACCTCATCGCCCTGGGCATCGGCATGGCTTTGACCGTCATCTTTGGCAAGGCCGCCGCGAAAAAGCGGGCCTAAAACACCCATACATCCATCCCTGACCGCCCGAGCCGCACACCGCCGTCCGGGCGTTCGGGCTTATCAGGAGGCGTCTCATGGAAAACCCGACCTATCCCGCCCAGATCGCCCAGGCTTACGCCCGCATGGCCGAGCTCCCGCCCGACCCCTGGCGGCCTGCCTATCACCTCAGCCCCCTGTCCGGCACCCTCGCCGACCCCGACGGCCTGTGCCAGGTGGGCGGCGTGTACCATATCTTTTACGTCACCAACCCCCTCGGCTGCCTCACCACCCAGCGCACTTCCTGCGTGTGGGGCCACTACTCCACCCGGGATTTTGTCCACTACCGCCGGGAGACCACCGCCATCTTTCCCGACACCGCCCGCGACCGGGACGGCGTCTACAGCGGCTCGGCCCTGGTGGACGGGGACAAGCTCTATCTCTACTACACCGGCAACGTCCGCCACCACGGCGGCTTCGATTACATCCACGCCGGCCGGGAGCAGAACGTCCTGCGGGTGGAGAGCGCCGACGGCGTCCACTTTACAAACAAGACCCTGCTGCTGACCAACGAGGACTTCCCCGACTGGGTCACCTGCCATGTGCGGGACCCCCAGATGCTGCGGCAGGACGGGCAGGTCCTGATGCTGCTGGGAGCCCGCACCCAGGCCGACGAGGGCTGTCTGCTGGTCTATGCCAGCGGGGACGGGGTCCATTTCCGCCATGCGCACACCGTCCGCACCCCCGAACCCTTCGGGTATATGTGGGAGTGCCCCGACTATGCCTGCCTGAACGGCCAGCAGCTGCTGCTCTGCTCGCCCCAGGGCATCCCCCATCAGGAATACGAATACCAGAACGCCCACCAGTGCGGCTGCCTGGAACTGACCGGCCGGCTGGACGCCGGCGCCGCGGCGGGGGCCTTCCATTCCTTTGACTATGGCTTTGATTTTTACGCCGTGCGCAGCCTGCGGGCGGCGGACGGACGCACCCTGCTCATCGCCTGGATGGGGATGTCGGAGGCGGATTACGGCCGCACCCCCGCCGCCGGTCACGGCTGGGACCAGGTGATCGCCCTGCCCCGGGAACTGACCTGGGAGAACGGCCGGCCCCGCCAGCGCCCTCTGCGGGAGCTGCGGGCCCTCCGGGGCGAATGCCAGGCAGCCGGCTGCGGTGCCGGCGCGGCATGGGACAGCCGCCGGTGCGAGCTGGTGCTGCACCCCCAGCCGGGGCAGGATGTGTCTTTGCATCTGTTCGAGGACGGCCTGCTCTCCTACGACGCCGCAAGCAAGGTGCTGACGCTGGACCTCTCGGGCAGCTGCGGGGCGGGGCGCACCGTCCGCCGGATGAAGCTGGACCGGCTGGACACGCTGGACCTGTTCCTGGACGGCTCCGCCCTCGAAGCCTTTGTCAACGACGGCGAGGCCGTGCTGGCCAGCCGCATCTTCGGGCAGAGCAGCCGCGTGGCCGCCGCGCCCTTTGCCGGCCGGGCAGAATTTTATCCCATGCGCCCCATTGCTATTGAAGACTGCCGGGAGAATGGTGTATAATCATTTTTGAAGGCACCCAGAGGGCCAGGCCCGCAGGTCTGGCCCCTTTTTTCATGTGTCTGCCACAGGATAGAGATAAGAAAGGATCTGCAACCATGGCAATCGAATTTCATAAAGACAGTCAGACCTTCCATCTGCACAACGCTTTTATCAGCTATATCTTCAAAGTCCTGCCCAGCGGCCATCTGGGCCAGCTGTACTACGGCAGGGCCATCCACGACCGCCCCGATTTCGACCACCTGTTCGAGACGGCTTACCGCTCCATGTCGGTGCACTATTTCGACGGGGAGCCCGCCTATTCCCTCGAGCACATCAAGCAGGAGTACCCCACCTGCGGCACGGGCGACATCCATCTGCCCGCGCTGGACGCCGCCGCGCCCAACGGCAGCCGCCTGCTGGACCTGCACTACCAGTCCCACACCATCGCGCCGGGCAAGCCGCCCCTGGAAGGCGGCGAACTGCCCTCCACCTATGTGGAGTCCCCCGACGAGGCCGTCACCCTGACCGTCACTCTGGCCGATGCGCTGGCCGGCGTCACGGTGGACCTGGTCTACACCCTGTACGAGGGGCTGCCCGTCCTGACCCGCCACGCCGTCATCGGCTACACCGGCGAAGGCACGCTGCGTCTGGACCGGGCCATGAGCTTCTGCCTCGACCTGCCCGACATGGACTACGACCTGGTAGAGCTGACCGGCGCCTGGGCCCGGGAGCGCCACGTCGTCACCCGGCCGCTGGCCCACGGCGTGCAGGGGGTGTACTCCCTGCGGGGGTGCTCCAGCCACCACTTCAACCCCTTCCTCGCCCTCAAGCGGCATGAGACCACCGAGTTTGCGGGGGAGGTGTACGGCTTCAGCCTGGTGTACAGCGGCAACTTTGCCGCCCAGGCCGACGTGGACCCCTACCACGTCACCCGTGTGACCATGGGCATCCATCCCCAGGGCTTCCGCTGGGACCTGCATTCGGGCGAGCGCTTCACCACCCCCGAGGCGGTGCTGGTCTACTCTGAACAGGGCCTGAACGGGATGTCCCAGACCTACCACCAGCTCTACCGCACCCGGCTGGCCCGGGGCGAGTGGCGGGACAAAGTCCGCCCCATCCTGGTGAACAACTGGGAGGCCACCTATTTCGACTTTACCGAAGAAAAACTGCTGGGTCTTGCCGCCGAGGCCAAGCGCCTGGGCATCGAGCTGTTCGTTCTGGACGACGGCTGGTTCACCAACCGCAATAACGATCACGGCGGCCTGGGCGACTGGCAGATCAACTACGAGAAGCTGCCCGACGGCATCCAGGGCTTTGGGGCAAAGCTGCACGAGATGGGCCTGCTGTTCGGGCTGTGGATCGAGCCCGAGATGGTGAACGCCGGCACCGCCCTGTGGAACGAGCACCCCGACTGGGTGCTGCATGAGCCGGGCCGCCGCCCCCAGCAGGGCCGCTTCCAGTATGTGCTGGACTACTCCAACCCCGCCGTCGTGGACTGGATCTTTGCGCGGCTGTGCAGCGTGCTGGACGGCGTGCCGGTGGACTACATCAAGTGGGACATGAACCGCAGCATCAGCGACGCCTATTCCTGCACGGCGGCCAGCGACGCCCAGGGCATGGTGCTGCACAAGTACATCCTGGGGGTGTACCGGCTGTACCGGCTGCTGACCGAGCGCTACCCCCACATCCTGTTCGAGTCCTGCGCTTCGGGCGGGGCCCGGTTCGACCCGGGGATGCTGGCCTGCGCGCCCCAGTGCTGGACCAGCGACGACACCGACGCGGTGGAGCGGCTGCGCATCCAGTACGGCACCTCCTTCGTCTATCCCGTGTCCAGCATGGGGGCCCATGTGGCCGCCGCGCCCAACCATCAGGTGGGCCGCATCACCTCCCTGACCATGCGGGCCAACGTGGCCATCTTCGGGGCCTTTGGCTACGAGCTGGACCTGACCGCCCTGGGCGAGCACGGCCAGGACCTGGTGGCCCGGCAGGTGGCCTTCGTCAAGAAATACCGCGAGCTGCTGCAGTTCGGCACCTTCTGGCGGCTCAAGAGCCCCTTTGAGGGCAACGAGGCCGCCTGGATGACGGTGTCCTCCGACCAGCGCACCGCCCTGGTGGGCCAGTATTTGATCCTGCAGGAGGTCAACGCCGGATACCGCCGGCTGCGGCTGGCGGGTCTCGACCCCGACCGCCTCTACCGCGTCACCCGGCTGGGCAGCGGGGCCCGCGCCGCGGGCCAGCCCGTCACCGCCTACGGCGACGAGCTGATGCGCGCCGGCCTCGTCACCACCGACGAGGACCCCGCCTCCGAGGGGGATTTTGCCTCTCACCTGTACCTGATTGAGGCTGCAGAATGACCGCTCCCAAAGCGGTTTGAACCGAACCAACAAACCAAAAACTGCCCCCCGGCCGTTGTACCGAGGGGCAGTTTTTCTATTTTGTTGCGTTTATTTTATCGCGTCTCAGTCGGCGTCCTGCAGAGCGTCGTAGCCCTGCTCGCCGGTGCGGACCTTGATCACGTTCTCGACGTCGTAGACGAAGATCTTGCCGTCGCCCACATGGCCGGTGTAAAGCGCCTTGCGGGCGGCTTCCACCACCGCCTCCACCGGCACCTTGGAGACGACGATCTCCACCTTCAGCTTAGGCAGCAGCCGCGCTTCCACCGGAACGCCGCGGAAGTAGGCCTCGTGGCCCTTCTGCTGGCCGTAGCCAAAGACGTTGGTCACGGTCAGGCCGGTGACGCCCAGCTGTTCCAGCGCGTTCTGCAGAGGGATGAAACGGTCCTGCCGGGTGACCACCGACACTTTGGTCAGGGCAGCGCCGGCGCGGGGCTTGTGCTCCACCGGCACGGCCTGCGCCGCAGAGACCGGGGCCGCCGCGGGCATGGCCGCAGGGGCGGCATCCAGAGCGGAGAAATCGCCGGTGGGGATGGCGGGGGCAAAGTCGGGATAGGCGATGTTGCCGTGCTCGCCGATGTCCAGGCCGGCCATTTCTTCCTCAGGGCTGACACGGATGCCCACGGTGTATTTGAGGGCCAGCCAGACCAGGCCCGAGGTGACGAAGGTGAACGCGCCCACGGCCAAAACGCCCAGGATCTGGACGCCCAGCAGGCCGAAGCCGCCGCCGAACAGCAGGCCGCTGCGGGTGGCAAGGGTGGTGACGCCTTCTTCCGAGAAGATGCCCACGCACAGAGTGCCGAACACGCCGCAGCACAGGTGGACCGCCGTAGCGCCCACGGGGTCGTCCACGTGGAGCTTGTCAAAGAAGCCCACCGCGAACACCACCAGCACGCCGGCCAGCGCGCCGATGATCAGGCTGCTCTCGATGCTGACATAGGCGCAGCTGCCGGTGATCCCCACCAGGCCCGCCAGACAGCCGTTGATGGTCATGCCCAGGTCGGGCTTGCCAATCACGATCCACGAGGTGATGGTGGAGGTGAGCACCGCGGCGATGGCCGAGGTGTTGGTGGTGACCAGAATGTGCATCACGTCGGCCGGATGCTGGAAGCTCATGGTGGAGCCGGGGTTGAAGCCGAACCAGCCCAGCCACAGCACGAACAGGCCGATCACTGCCAGGGACATATTGTGGCCGGGGATGGCCTGGGCCTTGCCGTCCTTGTCGTACTTGCCGATGCGGGGGCCCAGCAGCAGCGCGCCGGCCAGCGCGGCCCAGCCGCCCACCGAGTGGACCGCCGCGTCCCCCGCAAAGTCCATGAAGCCGAGGCTGGACAGCCAGCCGCCGCCCCAGATCCAGTGGCCCACGATGGGGTAAATGACCAGCGTCAGCACAAAGGAAAAGATGATGAACGATACATACTTGATCCGCTCGGCCACGGCGCCCGACACGATGGTGGCAGCGGTGCCGCAAAAGACCAGCTGGAAGAAGAACTTGCCCCAGAAGGGCACGGTAGACGTCAGGGTGTCGTCATAGAACGACAGGTCCTGCCCGCCCAAAACGAACAGGTGCTGGGTGCCCACAAAGGGGTTGTCACCGCCGAACATCAGCCCCCACCCCAGCAGCATGAAGCCCAAAGACGACACCGCAAAGACGATAAAGTTCTTGGACAGGATGTTGACGGTGTTCTTGGCCCGCGCAAAGCCGGCCTCCACCGAGGCGAACCCCAGGTTCATAAAGAACACCAGGATGGCCGCCAGCAGCACCCACAATGTGTCCACGATCGAGATCATATCCATAGTGATTCCTCTCTCAACAGGCGGCGGGCCGGCCCGGCAGCCCCGCCGCGGCGTGTCTCTGCGGCCGGTGCGCGGGCGCTGGCAGCAGAAAAGGGGCAGGCCCAGCACAGCCTCGTTGCCGTGCGGGCCCGCCCCTTTGCGGATGGTACAGGAAAAACAAAAGCGCCGGAGGAAGTTCCCCCGGCGCCGTTGCCTTGTGTGCAGTATACGCCCGCCGGGTTCACCTGTCAAGTCGGCGCGGACAGTTTCGGCACTCTGTGCTTCATCCATAAAAGAAAGTAAATGTTTTCATGCAATATTCACAAAATCCAACCCCCGTCCAGTGACCGGCCGCCCCTGCGCCGCATAGAATGGCCCAGACCAATCATCACAAAGCAAAGGAGCATCCGCTATGGCAGCAGGAATTTTGCGCATCCACAGCTACGCCGCCCGCCGGTCCGCCCCCATGGCCGGCGTCAGCGTCACCGTCACGGGGGAAGGCTTTACTGTCAGCCGCGTCACCGGGGAAGACGGCCTGGCCGCCGACATCGAGATCGAGGCCCCGGCGTGCAGCCTCTCGCTGGACGAGAACAACACCACCGAACAGCCCTACGCGGTCTGCGACCTGGTGGCTGAAAAGCCCGGCTACCGCCCCGTCCGCATCGAGGGCGTGCAGATCTTTTCCGGCCAGGCCACCCTGGCCCACCTGGAAATGACTCCCGCCAACGCCCGCATCGTGGAGGAGGACGCGCCGGTGGTCATCCCGCCCCACCTCCTCTTTTCCGGCGGCGGCGGAAGCGGCTCCGCGCCCGACACCCCGGCAGGCAACGCCCGCGTCCTGTCGTCGGTCGTCATCCCCACCCACATCACCGTCCACCTGGGCCGCCCCAACGAGTCGGCCCGCAACGTCACCGTCTCCTTCCGCGACTACATCGCCAACGTCGCCTCCAGCGAGGTGTATCCCACCTGGGTAACGCAAAATAACCCAAATTTGCTTTTGTCTTTGCTGCGTTCTTTTTAGAAGTTCCACTCAATGGTGACGGCCTGCTGTCCGGTCTCGGGATCCTTCGGGGAAACCACCACCCGATGCACCAAAAGTACAGCCAGCTCGCGGGTCAGAACAGGGACTTTTGCCAGCTCTGTCACCCGTTCCATTTGAGCGGCGCGGGCATCCTCCCGAACCTGCTGCTGGCCCAGGTCAGCTTCCAGCACAGCAATGCGTGCTTCTGCCTCCTGTACCTGCTGCAAAAAGGCTGTGTTCATCTGGGCGAAGGTCTCGGTGTCGATCAGGCCCGATACTTTGTCCAGATATAGCTCCTGTATGGCCTTACGGCGGCGGTCTACGTCGGTTTGTAGCCGCCGGCGCTCCTCCTTGAGGGCTTGTACCCGCCGCCGGGCAGGAGTGTCCGTTTCGGGCAGTTCGACCTGCTGCGGGTCGAACCAGCTCGCTGCATACTCCCGTATCCGTTCAAGCACCAGGTCCTGCAGGGCATCCAGACTGGTGCAGGTTTTATTCGAACAGCGTTCGGGCGCACGCTGGTGGGTGCGGCAGCGGAGATACCGCCGCCGCGCGCCGTCGGTTCGAACGCTCCCACTGCCGGTTTGCTCCATGACCGCCCCACAGCACCCGCAGACTACCAGCCGTGCCAGAGGGTGGACCTGACCGCCCGCTCCACTCCGAGCGCGGCCCTGCAGCATCTTCTGGACCATCTCAAAGGTCTCCCGGTCGATGATTGGTTCATGGGTGCCCGGCACTACGATCCACTGGGATGTCGGCAGCCAGACTGTCCGTTTGGATTTGTAACTGACCTTTTTATGACGGCCCTGGACCAGGTCTCCCGTATAGGTGCGGTTGCGCAGCATCTGGTAGACCGTCGCCGGCCCCCAGAGGGGTGGTTCAGGCCCTTGCATAGCGGCCTTGTAGGGAACACCGTGCTGCTGTTTGTAGGCAGTAGGACTGGGGACCCCTTCGCTGTTGAGTATTTGCGCGATTTTATGCGTCCCGATCCCGCTGCGGGCCATCTCGAACATTCGTTCCACCACGGCAGCCGCTTCCGGGTCGATGACCAGATGTCCTCGGGCGTCCGGGTCCTTGCGGTATCCGTACAGCGCAAAGGAAGCGATGTATTGCCCCTCTCGCCGCTTGTGGTCCAGCACCGAGCGGACGTTATTGGACAGGTCCTCCAGATACCACTCATTGACCAAGCCGTTGATCTGACGGGATTTCTTGTTGGCGCGGTCGTCGGTATCCACATGGTCCACCACCGCGATGAAGCGTATCCCCCACTCGACGAACTTGCCGTGCAGGTACTTTTCCACCAGCTCCATGTCCCGGGTAAAACGGGACTGAGTCTTGGCCAGCACCACATCGAACCGGTGCTGGCTGGCGGCTTCAATCATCGCGTTGAAGGCCGGCCGGTCCCGGTCGATGCCCGAATAGTCCTCATCCGAATAGATTTGGTAAATATCAAAACCTTTTTGGACCGCGTACTCGATCAGCATCGACTTCTGGTTCTGGATGCTCTCCGATTCACCGGTCTTGTGTTCATCCTCCTTGCTCAAACGGCAGTAAATAGCTGCTCTCATCGTTTACACCTTTCCTTTCGGTGTAATCGCCTACCCAAAGTATACCGCATCTCCCCTCCTGTCGCAACGATGCCGCTTGCTTATTCATAGCGGTGCGGTTCTCGGGCAGTGTCCAATGCACCCAAGTATACGCCGCCGATGTACCGCGTGAATACTTGTTGAAAGCATTCCCGGCGCTGCCGCTCGTTCTCAGAATGAAAGGTCTCGTGCAGGATAAAAGGCGTTTTCTTCACAGCTTCCCTCCTCTGCCACGCGTGTCTTTTCGGACACTACCCAATGTATTGCCGCACTTTATCGTCAAGAACTCCCTCTGTTTGTCCAACTATTCAGAATTTCATGGGCAGCACATTTTCATTCCTCCCATGCTCTGATCTCAGGCAGACGGAGCCGAAGCTCATCTTTGCCCTTTGGCGTGAACAGGGTATAGCACCCGGTGCGCGCGCTGTGACGATAATGAAAGTCCCGAACGATAAAAAGCCCCCGCTGGAACGGTTCGGCATAAGGCATCAGATTCCCAGCGGGGGCGCGGTACAGATATTTTTCTTTTTGCAGAAAGCGGCAGAACAGCCGCTCGGGCACATCCAGCTCTTTTGCAGTTGCACGGATGTTGGTGCTGTCGCCCGGCTCAACAAAAGCATCGAAGTAGTCGGCTTTGGGCTTCAAGAGGAGCAGGTCTTTTTCAAGCCGTTCGCTCTTTTCCTTTTCCCGCACAAGCGCCTCCGCAAAGTGATAGAGGACCGCAGGGTCCTGTTCGATCTGCCGGGCGAGAGAGTCGCCGAGATAACCGCCATGCCGATGGATCGCCGGAAGCACCTCATCGAACACCCAGCGTTCAAACTCCATTGCCGCGGGGAGCTTGCTGTGGACGATCAGCCGGTACACATCGCCCTCGGGGATGAGTTTCGCGAGCTGTTCGCCGCCGGCTGTAGGGAGTCGGTAAATTACCGACCCCTTGCAGTGGGCGGTAACGGCGTCTGCCGGACGCTTATACCCCAGCGACTTTGCCACGTCGCTGGCGCAGAATAGATATTTTCCATCCGCCTGAATCACGCGAATCTGACCGAACGCAGGATTATTGAAGCAAGTCATTTTTTTCATAGCTGCAAACCTCCGCTGTTATACCGCAAATTTATCGCTGCGCAGCGGCCTTGCCCGAATCGTTTTCAAGCTCTTGTCCATCGGACACCTAACAAACAGGCAAGTCCTGTATTTGAACTTCGGCTGGTAGTATTCGCACCGCATACAGCAGGGCGGGCGCTTGTCGATCTTTGCTTCGTGCCGACGTTCCTGCTTCTGAAGCAGCTTCTCGACCCGCCGTACCGCTTTGTTTTTCTCAGTCATGGGAACCGCCTTTCGCTTTCCGTCTGTCGTTCAGCCACTGATCCAGGTCCTTGTAGCAGCAGGCGCTGACACAGGGGCTTCCTTTTGCATAGCAGCATCCCTCGCACTTCTTTTCCTGCTCGGTCACAATGGCCTCTGCCAGATAATAGCAGTTCGCTTCGCCCAAGATGCAGCCTGTCTTCCGATTTTTCCAGAACGCACAGAGCGCACAGTCCAGGGGCCGGTCCGCATGATACCGCACACCGTTCACAACGATCAATCTTTGCTCCGCCATTTTGTTCCTTCCTTTCCTGTTTTTGGGGAGTAAAAAGAAAAGCGGCTCCGATCCACTGTTTTCACAGTACATCAGGGCCGCTATGTAAGTTTCCTCTAAGAAATGGTGGCACGTTGTTGACAGATACAGGTTCTGTAATCGGTGGTGCAGATGATTCTAGGCTGCTGTGGGTTCCAAATCAATGGGTACGTTTCCTCTTATGAAGTGTGGTTCGGCATAGCGAGCAATTCACGTACCCTCGCTTCAAGCAGCTTCTCGATGGCTTGCAGATGCCTCTCCGGCAGGTTGAGAATAGGGTGCCGTTTGAAGCGGAAGCCGATCATTCGGCGGAGCTGTTCTTTCTGCAGCGGCCCCATGACCGCCGCGCATACTTCTTCATACGAAACGCCGTAGGGATTGGCGCGCGTTCTGGCATACTCATCCAGATGAAGATAATCATCTTCACCGGCATAGCAGAATAGGGACAGCCCGTTATCAAAGATAGGGGCCGGTGCGACGATCTCACCGCTGTGGTTGTCCCGCAGGAGGCCGAAATTGCCGAAGTGCCGGTCCTCGTTGTAGATCAGCGCATCGAACACCAGCATACTGCGAAACTGCTCGGAGAACGTCTTTCCCAGTTTATTATAATAGTCAAGGCAGGCGGCGATTCCGCCGCTTTTGACCAGCCGCCCAATGGGGATGTAAGAGGTGTCTATATTGGTGAACAGCGCGCATTTGGACGCGGTGATTCCCTTCCAGTTTTCCAGATCATAATGCACGGCGTTCAGATGCATGATTTCTGCAATTTGTGAAGCGTAGTATTCGCAGTACGGCTCTCGGCCGGCATTGGACGCACCAGTCGTGCCCCCCTTATAAAGATAGATGCCATCGTCCTCTACATAACGCCACGCTTTGGGCAGCATGCCACCGGTGGTCAGTTCCGGCGATGTGGTGAACACTTGCCGGCTGCCGCCCGCGCCGGTATAGGCCACCAGCGCCAAAATCTCCGAGAAGCGGTTCTCATAGAGGTTGTACTGAGAGAACGTGCCCTCGAAGCTTTCCGGCACGACCCAATAGCTGTCGTTGAGAGAAAGCCCCTTACACACGTCGATGATGCCCTTAGTATCGTTGCGGCTGAGTCCCAACGTTTTGAGGATCTCGTCCACAAAGGCGCGGTTCTTGGGGATTACCCGCCGCTCCAGCCAGCGAATGATTCCTTCGCCGCTGCGCTCCATATCCAGAGGCAGCAGGCGGGCCTGCGCCTCATTGATCGAAACGATCCCCGCCACAAGGCCAGCCAGTCCCCGCTTTTCCATCACAAAGCGCATTAGCTCGGTATCATAAAGTCGAAGACTGTATCTACTTTCCATCCAAAGGCCCTCCCTTTTTTGCTGCTTTCATGGTATCACAGGACGCCGCATCCTGCAAGAGAAAGATGCAGATTACCCCCATCTCACAACCAGCCTCATCCAAAGCCAAGGCTAATGCGCAGACAGTGCGATATGTTTTCCATTTCTTCTTGCGAAAGTTTGCCGATATACCCCTGTACCCTTCCTTTGTCAATAGGTCTGGGCGACTCGCATATAGCCATCGACGGGGCGCTCAAACAGCGGTTGCGAATGATGCAGTGGGTCGGCATCGTTTTCTTTTTGATCTTTGTTGTAAGCGGTACGACGATCAAAACCGGTGAAAAATGATTTCCGCTGTCGTTTTGAACCACGACCGCCGGTCTGACTCCACCCTGTTCGCAGCCACGGCTCGGATTCAGATCCACAAGGTAAACATCGCCGCGCTTGTAATGCCATCCGGTCTTGAGCGGTTTTGGCTTATACTTCATAATTTCTTCTACTCCTTTCCTCCGGCCTGCCAGCTGATATGTAACAGCAGGCCACTCGCATGGCCCGCCCTACGTATTCAAGCAGTGGCTTATACCACATTGAATCGTTCTATCGGTTTCCGTATTTGTCCACGACTTCCCCGGAAACGCAGGCGCTCTGTCCTGCCGGGCCTCTTTCAAACGACCGGCAGCTTACCGGTTCCATAGGATGTTCCCTCCCCGTGGTTCGCACCGGGCCGCCCGAAAGCGGAAGTCTCATCATTCTGCGCCGCCTCATTGCCCTGAGAGGAGCTGCCTCTCTGTTACGCCAGCTTACTGCTCCTTCCCTCAGTGGGAGATCCTGGCATTTGCTGCGGATGTAGCTCTGCGCCGCAGGGAATGTATCTGAAAGAGGGTATATTCTGTTTTCAAGGTTCTGCTGTTTGGTACGGTTTTATTATACAGCATACTTTACGCTCTGTCGTGGCCCCAACAGGTCTAGTTCGCTAGACCTAATATGATGTTTTTTCAATAAAAAGCAAAAAGGCCCGTCCAGCGAAGCAATATGGTGCTTCGACGGACGAGTTTTATACATTCTTTGTGTTCTTGGAAGCTGCTCAGTTCCTTATTCGTAAGTTTTTTGCCCAAAACAGAAGTGCGCCAAATGCTGGTGATCTCCTAAAAACCGGTGATGTGTTTCGTGGTAATGGGCGAAATCAAATCCCATGTGATACAGCTCCAGCAGTTTGACCAGGATCAGGTGCAGGTGATGTTTTGTGTGATCGGCAATTTGGGCGGCATCATATCCCAATGTGGTCAGGTGATATACTTCCTCGCTATCCAGCAATAGATGGGATGAGAGCGCGTTGGAATGATACTCAGAAAGATGCCCTTGCAAAACGCAGCCGATTCTGGGATGACTGGCGGTCTCTGCGTGCGCAGCTTCCATATACCGGCTCAGCGCGTACCCGCAGACCATCTGTCTTGTTGGGTCATCCAGTTTCTGGCTGACGTATACCTTACGCTGATCCCAATGAAAGGTGAAGAACCCGAGCGCATCCTTCAGGCTGTGAATCTCATGGATTTGAAGACCGGTAGCTTCGGTCAAACTGCAAATATCCCTTGACCCAACGCGCTGTACAAGTTCATTGGCTTTCTGGTGCAACAAAAAAGAATTCATATTTGAGTACCCTTTCCCTCCCCGGTATGGACTGAGAAAAACATCAAGCCTCTTTTTGCTCGTGTTTCTCCTTCTCGCGTTTTTCTTCCCGATATTGGAAGTAGGCGCGGTGCATCACAAACATGATAGCGTCCATATCCTCGGCAGACAGCTCTCCTGTGGCGAAGAGTTCAGAAAGTTCCTGAGCAAGCTGCTTTGCTTCCTCACGTTCATTTTCTGCATAATTGGCAGCCGCATCGTCCATAAAGGATACTTCATCAGAATATAGGTAACTGACTGGTACATGAAAAATATCCGCAAGCTTCTGGTAAACCTCCCGGTTTCTGGGATACCGTCCATCCCGCTCGTACCCGATGATAGTGCGATGATGGACCCCCAGTATCTTTGCCAGTTCGGCCTGTGTCATCCCATTTTCCTTTCTTAATTTGTGGACCTTCTCGCCGAATCTCATCCTGATTAACCTTTCTGCATTCCTGCCGCTGTCTTTTATATGCAACTATATTACACATGAAACAAGAAAAAGACATCTGATTTGCATAAAGCTCTTGACATGTGCCGTTTCATTGCATATAATAGTGCTATATTTTACCACTTTACATCATTATATAGGATTTGTTCGCCAAATGCAAGAGGGGAGAGTGAAATCGCTTGGCAAAACGCATTTCTTTCATAGCTTCTTAGATGAACTCGGATTCGCTGGTCGCTGTTCCATCAACGCCACGAATCCCTCCACACCATAGTAAAGGAGGCCAAAATGAAACATCACAGCGAAGCCTGGACACCATTTTCATGGCATTGCCCGCACTGCGGCAATTTGGCCCAGGCTCATATGTCCGCCAATGGCACTATGAAAACCAAATGTGCATCCTGTTGCACAGTATTGGTCAGGCGCAAAATAGGCCGGCGGCATATTCGCCTTGATGTCTACGCACCCAAGAAGGAGCACGAAGAATCCGCATACGAATGAACCAAATCACATAACCGAGCATAACGACGGAACGGTTGAGGTGAAACAGACTGCGTAAATCCGTTGCCAGGTCATTTGTCTGTATAAAACCGGTGTGTTGAACCAAATCACAACATGAGAGGCCACCGGCAAGGATTGGATTTCCTTTTTATTTGGAATCCAGCCTTGCCGGGGCTTTTTGTTTTCGGCAAGGCTTTTGAAAATCATTTGAGAGCCTGATATGCATTAAAGGCTGAGGATACATATTGTTTTCCGTTTTGGAAAATCAGTATCAGTACCCTTTTTCTTTTCTGCGCCTGTATCAGGTTTTTGAGATCAAAAGGCGTACTGTCCGTATCCTTTTGCCCTATCAGGCAGAAAGGAGACTATTATGTTCTTTGATCTGCAAAACTTTGGAATGCGCGTCCAGGAGGCCCGCATGCGAAAAGGCCTCACCCAGATGGCCCTTGCTGCTATCCTTGACGTGAATCCTCAATACATCAGCCGCATTGAGCGCGGTGTTAATGCTTGCTCATTGGGCTTTCTGAGTGCTCTGGCGCACGCTTTGGATGTAAGTACTGATTACCTTCTGACCGGCAAGCAGACAGAATTAGATACCGTTAGAAAGCAGTTGACTCTCGCGCTCAAGCAACTTTCCTCTGTGGTTGAGAATATGTAAATCAGTTTGTCACACGACATGGATGTTGTAATCAATCGCATCCATGTCTTTTTGTAAATGATGCAAATATTTCGCTTTTAGACATTGAAGTAAACCTTCGTGTTCTGTATAATGGATGCAAAAGAGTTTTGTACGGTAAATCTTCTGGAGGGGATGAGGATGCGAATCCTGTCGTGGAACATAAACGGACTGCCATCCTGTCTGAAAAGCGGCGCATTCGAGCCGCTGCGGACGTATCAGGCAGATGCGATCTGCCTGCAAGAAATACGCACGCGAGCGGAGCCTGTCATTCTGGAAGGCTACCGTCATTACTGGCACCACAGCATCCGGGACAAGTATTCTGGCACAGCCATGCTGCTGCGGGAAGAACCGCTACGGGTCCACTATGGCCTGACCGATGATTTTGACGACTCTGAGGGCCGTGCCATCACCGCCGAACTGCGGGATTTCTTTCTGGTGAATGTCTATGTTCCCAACTCGCAGCAGACTTTTTATCGCCACGCCTACCGCCGGGAATGGGATGCCGTGCTGCGGGCCTATGTGCGGGACCTGCTGTACGACAAGCCGGTCGTGATCTGTGGAGACTTCAACGTCGCACGGGAGAGTATTGACATCTACCCCGAGAATATGCGGCTCTACTGGGCAGAGCAGGGCTATGCCTCAGAGAGCGGTCTGACCTGGAAACGCTGCTGGAGGAAGGGCTGACGGACGCCTATCGGGCGCTGCACCCCGGCGTCCGCAGTTATACCTGGTGGAGCAACCGTTTGTACAAGCGAAAAGAGGGGCGCGGGTGGCGGCTGGACTACTTTCTTGTTTCGGATGAGATGATGGATTCGGTCCGGGACGTGGTGCATTTACAGGACGTTTACGGCTCAGACCACTGTCCAATCCTGCTGGAGGTCGCACCATGAGCATGGAGTTTGAACCCTGTACCGACGAATATCTGACCATGCTGTGGGAACACATCGACTTGAAAGCCGCTGAGGAAAAGCTGGCCGATTTGCAATACCAGCTTACCCGCGCAGCGTACCGGAAAGACGGCGCGGCCATCGAGGAACTGCAAAATACCATTGTTCGCGACCTGGACATCAAATGTCTGGCCGTCCGCCATGTAGTCGGTTCCTCGTCTAGCCCTGGTGTGGATGGGGTCAAATGGCGGACGCCGGCCGAAAAGATGCGGGGCGCCATGTCGCTGACCTCCAAGGACTATCACCCCTCACCTGTTAGCGTTCAGCTGAAAAAACCATTTGGGGTTCAGCGGAAATAACCAAACGTAGATCAAGTAAAAAGACCAAACAACCCAGATTTCCAATCAGGTTATTCTTTCGCTGCTATCGGTTCAATTGCAGATACCTTTCCTGTTTGCAAAGAAACTGTTTCCAGCTTCTTGCCTCGGAAGCTCTCCCCACGCAGCTTAAATACAGTGGCATCGTCAAAGATGCGGTCTAGTGTACACAGCAGAGTGGCATCTTCCTCGAAATCTTCACGCCAAAGAGCGGGGTTTTTGTTGCTGGTGAAGATCATATTAAAACTGCCTTCTTTGTTGTAACGCCGGTCAATCAGGTCAAAGAAAAGTCTAGTATTCTCCTTGTCAAAAGCGCAGTGGTCAATCTCGTCAATAATCAGGCAAGAAGGACGCACAAGGCCATTGAGACAGGAATCGGTTTTTCCGGAACGCCTGGCCGCTGTGAATCGGTCACGTAGTTCAGAGGCTTTAATGAAATAGGTTTTCAATCCATGCTGACAGCAGGCGTAACCGAAAGCCTGTGCCAAATGCGTTTTGCCTGTGCCTGCCGGACCAATAAAGGCCAGGTTCCGGTGAGAGTAGATGGCATTCAAAGAGGCCAGAACCTTCAGACGTTCCACATCTTTCCCCTTGAGCAGGGAGAAATCAAAGTTCTCAAATGTCTTGGGTGCCTTTGTGGGAAGACGGCTCATTTTCAGCAAAGTCTGAATTGTGGTCTGCTGCTTCTTTTCGCTGAGATAGGAGAGAAGCTTCTGCACAGCCTCCATTCCCGCTTCCGAGAGTTCTTGGTCTTCTGCAAACAGCGCAAACTCCTCGGAAGAAAGATCCAGCTTTAAAACAGAAGCAGCGGCTGCCACCTGCTCAAAAATTGTTTCCTTCATACCGGGTCCTCCTTGTCAAAATCGAATTTGGCAAAGGAGAGATCCTGCGAGCGTTTGGGAAGCTGCAAAATCTGTGTTTGCACAGGAGCTGTGGGAAATTCATCAGGTTGTTCCAAGGTTTCGTACTGGCCTTTACAAAGGCTGTCGGTTTGGCTCCAGGTAACGGCATGTGTCGCCAGCAGAACTTTCAAGTCAGCAGAATAGATACGCAGCAAATCGCCGCTGCGCTCTACTCTTGCTATTGCACTCGGATAGCTGTAGGGCACTCCGAAGCGTCTGCCTTCGTAATTCACAAAGCCGTCAAAGGATATCTTTCTTTCCGGGCAGAGGTAGAATCGTACAGCCTCTATTTCCGGAACCATGCGCAGCTGTGCTCCACATACAGTTTCGTGGAGCTTTTGGGGCACACCATCCACTGTGCGGCGGTAAATGCAAAAATCGGACGCTGAGCGACACCTGCACGGAGTTTTAGCGACACCCTGCCGGAGAGCCAGCGACACCTCACCGCCCTAAAGCGACACCCCTGTGGAACATATAAAAGCTCTGCCAGCCAAACCGGCCAGCAGAGCCCAGGTCAACTTTCTTCAGGAACAGGAATACCGTTTTCTGTCAGGACGTTTTCCAACTGTCGAATCCTCTCGCGCTGTCGCTGGAGCTCTTTCTCAGCTGCGTAAAAGTATTCCACCGACTCACGCTCCATCTCGTTGTAGCAGGCCCTTTCCAGTTCCAAAGCCGCGCAGTTTTCCTCATCGTAAAGATAAGAACAGTCATGTATCCTGGCCACCGCCTTCCCGGGCAGCCTTCAAGCCCTTGCGTTCCCGCATCGAGACTCGGCCGTCTACCAGAACCTCGTAAGCATTGTGGATAATGCGGTCCATAATGGCTTCTGAAACGGGGCTGTCGGATTCCGGGTTCGGGTCGATCCTGGTGTACCACCCCTCAGATTCGTACTGCGTGCAAAAGATCATAGACTTGCGGCACCGCGCTTCCACAATCTCCAGCATATCGTAGGATTCCTGCGGGGACAGCGGGCGAATCAGCCACTCGTCCAAAATCAGCAGGTCCTTCTTTTTGTAAGATTCAAGCACCTTTTTCAGCGTGCCAGCGCTGCGGGCAATGCTCAGCTCATCCAGCAGTTCCGGCATACGGATGTACTGCACCTTTTTGAAACGGCGGCAGGCTGCATTGCCCAGGGCGCAAGCAATGTAAGTTTTGCCGTTGCCCGAGGCTCCCTTGAGGATAATGTGGTGGCCTTCGTCAATGTACTGGCAGGTGGCAAATCGCAGCATCTGCGCTTTGTCCAGTTTGCGGTCCTCGTGGTATTCAATGCCTTCTACAGTGGCAGACGGCACGGCAAAATGCGCATTGCGGATAAAACGGTCCAGTTTGTTGCTCTGGCGGCGGTTCCATTCCGCATTTACCAGCAAGCCCAGACGCTCCTCGAAGCCCAGTTCATTGAACGTGGGATCTTTCAGCTGGTTGGCGAACTCTGCTGCCATAGCGGTCATCTTCATCGCCGTGAGCATATCCATTGTTGCCTGGTTCAGCATTCGTGGTCGCCTCCCTTCCGGAAGTAGGCCGCTCCGCGGGTAATGCCGTAGCTATTGGCTTTGGACTGAGCCGTTTGACTTTCTGCCTTGTCCGGCTTGTCCAGGCCATTTTTCAGAATGCTGGCAATGGTGCGCAGTGAGGGCGCGGTGCTGTACGCCAAAGCCTTGCCGCAGGCCGCCTCCAGCCGCTGTTTGCCGTACCGCTGTTCCAGTTTGCTCAGACTGGCGCAGGCCTTGTAGCCCTGCTCGGCTGCCTTGCCGGACTTTAGAAAGTGGTCGGCTACCTTTTCGGTCATAGGGCCGACTGACATCGCCCAGCGGCTGAACTCGTCTGCGTTGTAGGTGAGATATTTCTGGTGCTCTGGAGGCATATGTTCGCGCTTCACCAGCGGATCACGCTGCCGGGTCTGCAACCGGCGGTGGCTGGCTACACGGCTGCCGTGGTAGAACACCTCTACTGTTGTCTTGGTTACCCGGATGTCCACGCGCTCGCCAATCAGGTTGTAGGGAACGGAATACTTGTTCCTGCCATCCGTAACAAGATAGTCGTTGGCGACCTTGGCAACCGACCAGACAGCCGGCTCAAACGCACTGGCAGGCAGCGGCAGCATGTAGGGCTTTTCTTCTTCCAGATAGGCGCTGCGGCGACAGCCAGCCATCTGCTTGAACGGGCGGCTGTTCAACTCATCCTGCTTTTCGGCAACCGCTTCATTCAATTCCCGCAGGGAAAAGAACTTGCGGTCGCGCAAAGCCGCCACAATCCACGTTTCAGCAAAGCGAACAGATGCCTCTGCCGCGCTCTTGTCCCGCGGCTTGCAGACGCGCGCCGGTACAATTGCGGTGCCGTAGTGTTCGGCCAGTTCCTGGTAGCTGCGGTTCAGAATCACATCGTACCGGGTGTTGGACAGCGTGGCCGTTTTGCAGTTGTCAGGGATCAGCAGCCGTGCGACGCCGCCGAAGTAGTCGAATGCATGGACATGGCAGTTCAGCCAGTTCTCGGTTTTCATGTCGTCGCAGGCTTCCGCGTAGGTGTAGTAGCTGCAGGGCAGAACGGCGACAAACAAGTAGGCTGCGCTTTGCTCGCCCGTGACCGGGTCCTGGATGGGAATCGTATCGCCGGCCCAATCCACCTGCATGGCATCCCCCGGTTTGTGCTGGATGCGCATGGTCGCCCCTGTAATGCGCGCCCAACGGCGGTACCGTTCGCCAAACTGGGTGCTCATATATGGTTTCTGGCCGGTTTCCTGGCACTTCGCACAGTATTCTTCCCACAGCAGCGACAGGGTCACGCCTGACCGGGCCAGTTCACGGTGGATGTACGGATAGTCTGGTTCGGCGTATTGGCTGGATGCTTTGTGCTTGTTTGGGAAGAGAAGCTGTTCCAGTTCGGCGTTGGTGACGTCGTCGGAGAGTGGCCAGGTTAGATTCCTATCTTTGGCCGCTTGTTGTACTGCTCGGATCGTGTTATCGGAGCAATGCACGCTGTTACGGATTTGCCGCTGGCTCTGGTTCAGTGACAATCGGTAGAGAATTTCTTTGTAATTTACCATTTTTTCCTCCATGAATGATGATTAGTCGCACATAGATGGTGCGCGTAACCATTATAGAGGAATTTCCCTGAGATGTCGCTTTACAGCGTGAAAGTGTCGCTAAAACTCCGTGCAGGTGTCGCTCAGCGTCCGATTTTTGCAGTAAATTCCGTTTTGTTTGTTACACCACTCCAGCGCCTGCCAATTTAGATCCGTAAGATCGCAAAATACCCGGTCGGTCAGGAAGTTGTCCTTTACAAAGCGAACCAGCCGTTCCACTTTGCCCTTGGTAAAAGGATGCCGTGGTTTACAGAGCTTTGTCTCAAAGTCAAGGACTTGCATAAAGGACTCGTAATCTTTCTGCCAAACTGGATGCCCCTCCAGATCCCGGTGAAGCACTACACTCTTCATGTTGTCAGTTAACACAAAGGTAAGCGGTAAGCGCTCCATAATCCCCCGACTGTAAAAAAGTACTGAACTGTGAGAAAATAA
>ERZ1643247.146-NODE-146-length-97770-cov-22.596961_pt1 | contig 97770 bp, 98 predicted proteins | sample MGYA00579264_ERZ1643247 | MGnify/ENA primary metagenome ERZ1643247 (study PRJEB29033, sample SAMEA4952262) | chicken gut metagenome | biome: Broiler Chicken; feature: Gastrointestinal Tract; material: Caecum | place: Ireland | collected 2018 | study: Broiler... | reverse complement strand
ATCAGATTACAACCAAGGGTATAGGCGGAAGTGGAATATCAGTTGTAATATATTTCAATGAAGAAGGTGAAGTTGTAGGAACTCAATTTCCTGTTACCAGTTCAAGTGGTAAAGTAATACTTGACCATGAAATATTGACTCTCCCCATAGGGACTGCTTATTGCCTTGTAAATAATGATGTAGGAGGTTCAGCAGAAGAAAATGTACAACTTGATGAAGTTGTATATAGTTATATCAATGTAGCTAATCTCAAAAAAGATGTGGATGACTTGAAGGAGAATGGAGTAGATTTACAAAAGACTATGACCTTTAGAAAGACCAGCTCTTCTATCTACATAAAAGCATCATTTGATGAGACAAGAGATTTGGTGATTCAATATTATGTAAATTATAGAAATCACAATGTCTCCCCAAATCAAGCAATACTTGGACCAAAGGGTACAATAGATGAGGTGTTGGAGAATGGTACAATGGTTCATAGCAGTTGGGACTCAACCCCACCTTTTCTACTTTCTAATTATTGGTATCTATTTGGAGAGCATGGCTACTATGTACCTTCTCTTACTTGTGGAGGACATGATAAGTCAGAGGAAGATTTGCTTTCATGGTGGAAGGATGCTAATGATAATGAATACCAATTGATGGCAATCTCTGGAACAAAATTAACCTTTGCACCTAAGATTACAAAAGATGGTGATGGAGAGGGGAGAGACAAGAGAAATTATAATTATGGTGTCACAATTACAGGACCAATGACTCATGTAAGTGGAGCCACTCATACTACAAACATAACATTTGAATCTGGTTCAGGAGCTACTCAATGGCTTCCATTCACAAAGAACATTGCAAAAAGATACTTCATTGATGGTGTAGAGGTCTTTGACAACAAGGATTACCAGTGTGATGAATTAAAAGTAATAGATATTCATGAGGGCTACAATCCTGCTACAGTTACCAGCTTCAATCCTGTAACTGGTGATACTATGGTAAGACTTACATTTACTCATAGATTTGTAGGACTGTCAGTATTTATCTCTAATACTGTAGAGACTACATACCCAATGTACATGAACTATTATGGAGCATTTCAGCCAATGGGTCTTAGAGGAGTTACTTATAATAGCAAATCATATCACCCAATGATAGTCATTCCAAAGGTTAAGGAGGCATCTGCATCTGGGAAGATTACAGTAGATTGGACTAAACCACAAGACTGCTACACACCAAATCAGAACTGGGCTAAGACATTATTCAGTAACAATGCTAATGATTTGCTTACTGTTGATGATATGCCTGAAAGAATCATAGAGTATCATAAAGTGCCTGATTCTGAGGACTACCTAATTGGATTTGCTGCTGGATATTCACTGATTAGTGGTCTTACTCCAAATGAAAAGAGAAAGGATTTAACATCAGGTTGCTTCCAATTCTCTCAAGATGAGAGAAACAAATTCTATGTTAAGTGCATGGACAATTACAAGTTTGATAGAGCTGTTCTTCCTGCTGGATTTGTAGGTAATTTCAACTTCTATTATTGCTACTTTAATCCTGCACTTAGTCCTGTAAAGACTCACTGGTACAAGGAAGGTAATAGATACATAGTATATATGCACTCATTTGAGGCACATGAGACTGTTGATATTCCATTACCAGAGGCTATGGATGGTATGGTAGTTCAGAATATTATTGAAAGCACTGATGGTTCTTCATTGAAGACAGATACAGTTGCAGGAGGTAAATTAATTGCCAAATTCCCTGAAGGAAGCAATTACATAGTTGCCCAACTTGGATAATACACTAATAGGGTAAGTATCTTTACTTACCCTATTTTTTTTTTTGTGTTGCAATTGTATAAGTAAATAATTTATTCTATTGCATCATTGGAATATTATTTATACTTTTGCACAATAAATTATTAGTATGAAGAAGTATATCAGAATAGCATTAGTAGTTGCATTTCTCTTATCTGCATTAAGTACTGCTTTCTTATATAGGCAGAACAATATATTGCAAGATAAATTATCAGTATCTGTCTCTAATGAGAAGGCTTATGCTGATGAGAATAGCATACTGAAAGATAAGAATAGAGTGTTCAAATTTACTGTAGACCAACTTGAGTACTACAATGATTCCTTGCTGACAAAGATGAATGATGTCAGGAAGGAGTTACAGATAAAGGATAAGGATTTGAAACAGATGCAGTATCTTTTGTCAGAGGCTCAAAAGAAAGACACTGTAATATTCAGGGATACTTTGTTTAGAGACCCTCTTATAAAAGTTGATACATTATTGGGAGATAGATGGTATCAGATGAAATTAGGACTCAGATACCCAAGCACTATAATAACTGAGCCTAAATTCATTAGTGAGAAATACATAATAGTGGATTACAGGAAGGAGACAATAGAACCTCCTAAGAAATGTTTTCTTGCAAGATGGTTTCAGAAGAAGCATAAAGTGGTAGAAGTAGAAGTTGTTGAAAAGAACCCTTACATTGTAAACAAACAACAGAGATTCATTGAAATTGTAAAGTAAAACCACTATGATTGATGTAGGCATTTTAATAACAGGGGGTATAGGTCTGCTAACCACTATAGTGAGCAGTTGGGCTTCTTATTTCTTTGCAAGAAAGAAATATAATACAGAAGTAGACTCTAATGAGATAGAAAACCTTAAGAAGTCCCTTGAGTTCTATGAGGAGATTGTTAGAGACAATAACAAAAAACTCCAATTCTATATTGACTTAGCTGAGAATAATAGAATTGAGGTATATAGGTTAAAAGGAGTGATTCATAGACTCCTTAATAATTCCTGTCTTGATAATGGATGTGTCAAGAGGATGTTTTATACTGAGGAGCAAATTAGAGACATATTAGGAGAAGTAGCTCCTTCACCAAAGGAAGATAAAAATGAAACTGAGGCTTGAGAGAAAGTATTTTAAGGATACCTATACCATAGGTAATCTTTACATAGATGGCACATTCTTTTGTAATACCCTTGAAGACAAGAATAGGGACTTGAATAAGAATGGTAAGTTTGATAATGGAGAGGCTAAGGTATATGCTGAAACTTGCATACCTTTTGGCACTTATGATGTCAAGATAACATTTTCTCCCAAATTCAAAAGGGAGCTACCTTGGCTACAGAATGTACCCTCATTTACAGGCATACTTATTCACAGGGGCAATACTGCAAAGAATTCAGCAGGATGTATTCTTGTAGGAGAGAATAAAGCAGTAGGAAAGGTACTTAATTCAACTCCTTATGAGGAAAAGTTGGTTAAGATGATGAAAGAAGCTATTACCAAAGGAGAAAAGATAACTATAGAAATTGTTTAACCATTAAATACTGTTATTATGGCAAAGAAATGTGGTTGCAAAGGTAAAGGCAAGGGTAAAAAGAGTAAGTAACAATTAAAGTTCAATTATTATGGCAAGAAAAACTGGAAGACCTAAACCAATGTCTCCAAAAGCAGGAGTTAAGAAAGGCAGATATGGCAAAGGAGGAAAGCTTAAAAAGTAAATCTTTGTACAAGTTATTATTGATAATGCTAAAGTATATACCTATGCTTATAGCATTATTCTATGTAATTAACACTGCCACAGCTTATATTGGTATTGACATCCCTGTGCTGAGTAACATTGCAGGGATGTCTTTGCTTACTTGGGTATTTATGTACCTGTCAGCTATAGTATTCAAGTTTTGTTTATATCACAGAATGTTCTTGTATTATATACTTGCAACAGATATAATCAACATAATTGATTACTATGTAGGCATACCAATTACAAACTTTGAATTGTTAATGCTGCATAGTGTAATAACAGGTATTTCACTGTTTATAATATTATATGTGTATGTTAAGAATCATAAGAAGCCTATTGATAAAGATAGTAGATGATATTGATGCAGGCAATTCAAATATAACTGAGGATGAAGCAAATGAGCTAATTAATACTTTAAAGGAACTAACTGATAAAGAAAAGAGATTAAGTAAATATGCTGCTTGCAGATATTTGAATGTCAGTAGAGCAACTTTTGATAATTATGTAAGAGAAGGTAAATTACCTAAAGGCAAACATGAGATAGGCTTCAAAGAATTATCATGGGATAGAAAAACTCTTGATGAGTTTATAAGAAGGAATAAACATGAGAAATGATTATGTAGTTTATATACATAAAAATATATTAATTTGTCAAGAAGAGTAGCAATAGTCACAGCTTGTTTAAATAATATCCATAATAGAATTTGTTGAAATGACTAAAAGAAGAAAGAGCTATGGTTACACAGAAGAAGATAATAATACCTATATTTGACTATAAACTTACTATAGTCATATTTGACAAATGGGAAGAATTAAAGAACATGATTCCTGATGGGGAAATGGAACAAGAAGCCAAGGCTATTACCATAAGTAGTTATGGTGCATCACTTGTAGCAGTAAATTCCAAGAGAGGAAGTAGTATAGCTCATGAAGCAGTTCACATAAAGAATGCAATATGGAGGTATATTGGATATGAGCCTCAGAGGGATAATGATGAGGTGGATGCCTACTTAGTTACCTACATATATAATAAAGTCACAGATGTTTTCTATAAACATGACAAGATAGCCAAATAAGGCTATCTTTTTTTTACCATAATTAGTAACATAATGCTAAATTAAAGCCCTGTAACTGAATAAGTTACGGGGCTTTCTGGTAACAATAGGCATCTTGGAATATTTGACTTACCTTTGCATTCGTAAGCTTACAAAAAGGACAATATTATTAACTAATTTCAAAGATTGCTATTATGGAAATTATTGAAAAGCAAGTAGAAAAGGTAAAGGAAGTTCCTGCTGATGGCTACTATGGTTATGGTAGAAGAGACATCAATGGTAAGGCTAATGCTGGTCTTACTCTTGGCATCATAGGTACTGCACTTGGTGCTTGGGCTTTGTTTGGCAATAGAAGAAGTAGTGGTCTGTTAGGTCTTGCTGGTTCTGGCTCAGGTATGGGTGGTTCAAACATCAATATCAATGGTCTTGAAACTGGTCTTGGCACTGCTAATGGAATAACTGCTCCATCTGCTTTCCAAACATGGGAGAAGAGCTGCGAGGATGCTTTGGCACTTCAAGGTGCTATCTATACTCAAGCTTTGAACTATCAGAATAACAGATTTGCTGATAGACAAACCTTAAATGCAGAATTATTCAGCCTGTACAAAGGACAAATTGATGCAGACTTTGGTTTGTATAAGTCTACAAGAGATGGATTTGATGTATTAAGTGCAAAGCAAAATCAAGATGCTTTCAACTTGTACAAGTCTCAGAGAGATGCTGATGACTCTATTAGAAAGGAGCTTAATGACCTGAAGGCACAAGTAGCTATTAATGCTGCTGTAAGACCTTACCAAGACAAGTTGATACAGTGTGAGATTGATAAGGCATTTACTGCTGGAATCAACTATACTGACAGAAAGACTTGCAATGTAATCTATGGTCAAGTAGTTCTTCCAAATGAACCAACTGTAACAGGTTATGTAGGTGCAAATCAGTGTGGTTGCCCAAGAATAATCTCCACAGGGGGTACTGCAACTGCCTAATATAAGGGGTAGAAATACCCCTTATTTTTGATACTAATTTCAAATTTGTGAGATATGATACCAGTAAATCAGGTTATATTAGGGGGAGACCCATTGTTAGGAGGTAGTGTATTAGGCAATAGTCTTGATGAGCAACTCCAACTGCTTGAGAAATACAAGCAGAATCTTGAGGCTGCTAAACAAATGAAGCAACAAGCTCAAGCTGTGCAGCAGGTAGTTCCACAAAAGTTGATATGGGATGACATTGATACTGAAATAGAACCAATGACTGATGAACAGAAGAGTAGGTTACTTCAAGATGAAGACTATATGGAAACCTATACTAAGATTCAAAGCATGGTAAATGCAGAGATACTCAACCTTGTGAAAGGCAGAATTGAGAGCACTCCTGAAGGCAAAGAGCTATTATCTCATCAATTGAAAACAGTCAGAAGATTGAAAGGTAAAATAATTGATGAAACTAATAGGGAAATGGAAATGTTTAGGAAGTTCAGGGAGTATAGTAAACAACATCCCGGAGTAACCTATGATGAATTTATTAAAGCAAGTATGTAATTATGGTGGCTGTGTTACAATTGACTGACAAACTAAAGACTTATATATCAACTCAACTTGATTCCATGTCCAAGACAAGTCCTATGGTGGGCTTTATGAAACCCCTTATTACAAGGGCTTTGGATAAGAATTTCAGTAAAGTTACTAAGGCTTTAGACTTAATAGCTGATGAGAATGGTAATGTAGATGTAGAAGGAATCCTGACAGAAATGATGGAAAACCTTATGACAACTCAGCCATTCACCTTCAAGACCTCATTTGTTGGTGACATAGAAGTGGGTAATGGAAACATTAAGTTAAATATACCACTTACAGACAAGAGATTGGTATTCAATATGACAGACTTAGAGAATTTCAAGGAAATGTTAATTGCTAAAGACTAAAGATTATGGATGAACTTATGTTAATGGAGTACCTTAGAAATAAGGGAATTGGTAAAAACATGAGTGAGCATGAGTTCATGAACAAGTTTAAGGAGGTTATGTCTAACAGGAATAGAAGAGATTCCTATAGAAGAGATTCAATGGGAGGCTCTATGAGACATAGTGATGAATCTGACTACTTCCCTATGGGTAATAGGGATATGTATGATGACTTCTATATGAGGAGACATAATGATTATCCTGATGAGTTCATGAGAATGTTTGGCTCAGGTAAAGGACAGAACAGATTCTTTGGAAGATTCGATAGAATGCCAGAGGGTATGAGTGAAAGTGAGATGTATGAGATGATGAAAAGTATGAGAGAAAGCTCTGGAAGTGAACACTTCAATGAGTCTTATGCAAAGTACTTGGTATCTAATATGTATCACTTTGAGAATGGCAGAAAATATGTTGGAGAGAAATTTGACATGGCTAAAGCCAAAGAGGTTTGTGAAAGATACAGAGGTATTATACCACAGACAGTGACTCATGCTGATGTATATGTAGCTATCAACTCACAATACCATGACTATAGTGAATTATTCAAGACATGGTTTGGTGATGGAATAGAGCAGAAGGTTATAGAATCTGCTGTTATGTTCTGGTTTAAGGATGATGACTACAAGGATGGTTATAAACTATGGAATTACTTCAGAGAAGGCTAATTCAATAGGGCAGGATGTATATCTTGCCCTTTCTTTTTGTACTATACATAAGTAATTTATTTATATTGTTACAACAAGATTATTTTAATGCTTGTATAAGTCTTAAATTGTACTTACCTTTGCAGTTGTTTAATAACATAGAAGTAGGAGATATGGAAGAAGAACTTAGTTTAGATAACATCTTAGGAGCAGATGAGATAGAAAATCTGTTCACAGATGAAGAAGAGACACAGGAGACTCCACCTGCTAATAAGGAGACATCTCAAGATGGAGATGATGATAAGAAAAATAAAGAAGAAACTACTGAGGTTGTTGATGTAGATAGCCTATTTACTGATGAACCAGAGAGCGTAGGTAGTGGAAAAGAAGATGATACAAAGGAAAAGGAAGGTACTGATTCTGAAAAGGACAAAGGTACTTCTCCCAAAAACAACTTCTACTCTTCCATTGCCAAAGCCTTGAAAGAAGAAGGTATCTTCCCTGACCTTGATGATGAGACTGCTGATAAGATTAAAGCACCTGAGGACTTTGCTGAAGTTATTGAGAAACAGATTCAAGCAAGATTTGATGAAAGACAGAAGAGAATTGATAAAGCATTGAATGCAGGAATTGAACCTGCTGAGATAAAGAGATATGAAAATACCCTCAACTATCTAAACTCTCTTCAAGACAGTGCAATCACTGATGAGTCTGACAAGGGTGAAAAATTGAGACAGCAACTCATTTACCAAGATTTCATTAACAGAGGTTATAGTAAGGAAAGAGCACAAAGAGAAGTGCAGAAGTCCTTTAACTCTGGTACAGATATAGAAGATGCAAAAGAGGCTTTAGCAAGTAACAAGGAGTTCTTTCAAACTGAGTATGATAACCTTGTAAAAGATGCTCAGGAAGAGGAACAGAGAGAAGCACAGGAGAGAAAAGAGCAGGCTGAGAAACTAAAGAAATCTATCCTTGAAGATAGTAAGGTATTTGGGGATTTGTCTGTGGACAAATCTACAAGACAGAAGATATATGACAATATTAGCAAGCCTGTTTACAAAGACCCTGAAACTGGAGAACTTTTTACAGCCATTCAGAAATATGAAATGGAGAATAGAACTGAGTTCTTGAAGAATGTAGGTCTGCTTTTCACATTGACAGATGGCTTTAAAAACCTTGATGGTCTGGTTAAAGGTAAAGTAAAGAAAGAAGTAAAGAAAGGTCTTAGAGAGCTAGAGCATGTTCTCAACAATACATCAAGAACATCAGATGGCAATTTGAAGTTTGTCAGTGGAGTTGAGGATGACCCAGAGTCTTTCATCTCAAAAGGCTGGGACCTTGATGTCTAATATATATTAAATAACTGATAAATAATTAAAGATTTATGGCTGGAAAGTTAGGTAAATTTCAAATGGTAGGCTTCCAACACTGGAAGGGACTTACTAAGGAGAACCACTTGGGTTCTATCTTTCAGTTGGCTCCACAGAAGGCTACAAACTTGATGGTTCAACTACTTGCCTATTACAGAGGAAAGACCCTTGACACATTCCTGAATCAATTCCCTGTTAGAGAGTTTGAGGATGATAATGAGTATTACTGGGATGTAATTGGCTCTTCAAGAAGAAACATTCCTCTTGTTGAGGCAAGAGATGAGAATGGTACTCCTATTACTGCTGCAAGTGGTAATGTGGGTGTGGGTACTTCTCCTTTCTATCTTGTATTCCCTGAAGATTGGTTTGCTGATGGTGAGGTAATTGTAGGTCACTTGAATCAGGTATATCCTTTCAGAATCCTTGGTGATGCAAGAATGGAAGGAACTAATGCTGTCTACAAGGTAGAGCTAATGGGTGGTAACACTACAGGATGTCCTGCTGAAAGACTGCTTGCAGGAGAGAGATTCTCTGTAGACTTTGCTCCTGTAGAGAAGGAACTTTCAAGAAAGGTTGGTGATGTAAGATTCACAAGCCCAGTTTCTATGAGAAATGAGTGGTCTACAATCAGAATCCAACATAAAGTTCCGGGTTCTATGCTTAATAAGAAACTTGCTGTAGGTGTGCCTATCACTAAGGCTACTGAAAGTGGCAAGCTTGTTAAGTCTGTAGCTACAATGTGGATGCACAATGTAGACTGGGAAGTAGAGCAGCAATTCTCTGAATATAAGAACAATGCACTTGCATTTGGTACTTCTAACAGAAATGCTAATGGTGAGTACATGAACTTTGGTAAGTCAGGTAATGTAATCAAGACTGGTGCTGGCCTGTTTGAGCAGATGGAGGTTGCCAATACAATGTACTACAACACATTCTCATTGAAGCTTCTTGAGGATGCTCTATATGAGTTGAGTGCTGCTAAGCTTGATTTTGGTGACAGATACTTCCTAATCAAGACAGGTGAAAGAGGTGCTATTCAGTTCCACAAGGCTGTACTGAATGTAGTATCAGGTTGGACTCAATTTGTACTTGACAACAGTTCAATTGGTGTAATTGAGAAGACACAATCAAGACTTCACTCTAACTCTCTATCTGCTGGATTCCAGTTTGTAGAGTATAAAGCACCTAATGGTGTAAGAGTTAAGATTGATGTAGACCCATTCTATGATGACCCAGTAAGAAATAAAATCCTTCACCCACTTGGTGGTGTGGCTATGTCTTACAGATATGATATTATGTACATTGGTACTATGGACCAACCTAATATCTTCAAGTGTAAGATTAAGGGTGATACTGAATACAGAGGTTATCAGTGGGGTCTGAGAAACCCATTCACAGGACAAAAGGGTAATCCTTATATGTCATTTGATGAGGACTCAGCAGTTATTCACAGAATGGCTACACTTGGTATCTGTGTTCTTGACCCAACAAGAACTATGTCACTAATCCCTGCTGTACTACAGGGCTAATGATACAAAGGGAGTAGGAATTGCTCCTACTCCCTTATTTTTATAAACAAATTAGGAGAAGATATGGCAAAAGAAAAAATGGAAGAGAAAGTAGATTACGCAGCTCCTGACTTTGATATTGATGAAACCCCAATGCAGGAGATGCCTCTACAAGAAGTACCAAAAGAAGAAGTAAAAACAAGACCCTCAAAGCCAGCTAAGAAGGCTGTATCAATAGAAGATGATGCCCTTGTAAGCTGTTTGAGAAATGAAAGAGTGATTGTAAGACATATTCCAAAGGAAGGTGGTATGGTTACTAACCCTAAACATATTCTATTTGGAGGCATGGCTGAGAATGCCACAAGAACTTTTGTAGTTCCAAGACTATCCTCAGGTATGTTTGTTAATGTCCTTACAGACAAAGAGAAGGCTTTCCTTGAGGAAGTGATGGGCTTAGAGTACAATGCTCTTAGCATTTATAAGAAGGTTGATAACTTCTGGGACGATAGTAATGAGAATGGTATCTCAAGAGTGAGATTGACTAAGCAAGACAATTATCTTAACCTTGCTGACCCAGAGGATTACATCAGATACAAGATACTATTGGCAAATAAGGATTTTATTGCTCCTTCACTGCAAGCATTACAGGATAATCCTAAGGCTACTTATCAATTTGTCATCATATCAGAAGGTGAAGAGACCAAGACAGCTAAGGATAATATGAGCACCACAATGAGATGCTATAAGGAGTTTGGTAAGATTGAGAATGATATTGATACTCTAAGAGTAATAATTGAGTCTATTGATGGAAGACCTACTTCTCCTTCAGCTAAACTTGAGTTCTTGCAGACAAAGATTAATAACCTTATCCAAGCTGACAGCAAGATATTCTTGAGAGTAATCACAGACCCTCTTTTGAGTACTAAGGTTCTTATCAAGAAGAGCATTGAATTAGGTCTAATCTCAAATAGAGGTAACTACCTATATCTGAGAAGTGATAACTCTCCTCTATGTGAGGCTAATGAAGAGCCAACATTAAATATAGCTGCTAAGTACCTTAATGCTCCAAAACATCAGGACATTCTTTTCTCCCTCCAAGCTAAATTGAAATGAGTTGGTTAGTTTATAAACATGTGTCTCCTTCTCACAAAGTATATATTGGAATAACCCATTTATTACCAAGTCAAAGATGGTGCAGAGGAAATGGTTATAAAAATAATCCTGTGTTTTATAAAGCCATAAAGAAGTATGGTTGGGATAATATAGAACATAAAATTGTTATATCTAATCTCACAAAAGAACAAGCTGAGGAAGTAGAAAAACAATTAATTTCTTATTACAAGAATATAGGACTTAGTTATAATATTACAAATGGAGGAGAAGGCACTAATGGATATAAACATACTGATGAATATAAAGAGAGAATGAGAATCTTGCAATTAGGCAAACCTAAAAATCCCTTATCAATACAAAAACAAAAAGAAACTAAGACTTTGTATCCCTACCATCATACTGATGATGCTAAGAGAAAAATAGCAGAAGCCTCAAGGCTCGCAGACCATAGCAAGGCTGCTATGTTTGCTAAGATAGCTAATTCAAGGTCTGTTGTACTGAGAACAGTAGATGGAGAGATAAGAGAATTTAATTCTCAGAGAGAAGCTGCTAAGTTTCTAAAAGTTTCAGAATGGAAAGTTAGTGTCAGTATTAAGGAACATAGGTTTGTTAAAGAAGTAAGAGGATATTTGGAAGCTAAGCTAAAATAACAGAATATGACAACACAGGAATTTTCAAATGAATTTGATGTTCTGTACAACAACATAATGAGCAATCAAGCTCCGGGTCTTGATGAGTATGAAAAGTCTGTCTTTCTGACTAAATCCCAAAGTGAGGTACTTAAAAACTACTTTAATCCTAAGGGCAACAAATATAATGAAGGATTTGATGAAAGTGAGAAGAGACAAATAGACTTTTCTACTCTGGTCAAGGCAGTTGAACCAACAAAGTATAGTGGGTCAAATTATGTAAAGTTTGATGACAGAAGTGAGTTATATCAAATGCCAAAGGATATTCTGTTTGTGTTAAATGAAACTGCTGTTAATGTTGTAGGTGGAGTACAAAGATTAATTAATATTGTCCCTATAAACTTTGATGAGTACTCAAGAATAATGTCAAAACCATATAAGCAGCCTCTGAAAAATCAAGGCTGGAGATTGTTTCAATCTACTGGTGGTGTAGATTTTATTTCTGAGATTATTGTAAAGTCAAATAGTACAATATCCAAATACAAACTTAGATATGTCAAAAGACCTAACCCAATTATATTGGCTGACCTTGCTGACAATTATTCTAATGTAAGTATTGGCGGTTTAACTGCTGTTACAGAATGTGAGTTAGACCCAATTCTTCACCCAGAGATACTACAGAGAGCAGTAGAACTTGCTAAAGCAGCATATACTGGTGATATAAAGAACATAGTAGAACTTGGTCAAAGAAGTGAGTAATGACAATAGAAGAATTTTCTAATGAGTTTGATACTTTACTGAATAGTTATGCAACCATAAACCAGTTTGGTAAAGTTGAAAATCCTGCTACTATTGAGCTTGATGAGTATGAGAAGTCAGTATTCTTAACAAAGGCACAAGAGGAGATAGTAATAGACCTCTACAGTGGCAAGAATCCTCTTGGGGACTCATTTGAGAAAACTGAGGAAGTCAGAAGATACTTAAGTGATTTGATTAAGACATATACTACTACTGATAAGAAGGTAGGTTATGTAGGATTATCTAAGACTTCTATATTCTTTGAGCTGCCTAAAGACTTATGGTTTATCACTTATGAGTCTGCTGGTCTTGAAGATAGTAGATTAGGATGTATGAATGGTGAGGAAATCTCAGTTATTCCTGTAACACAGGACGATTATTTCAGAATTTCCAAGAATCCCTTTAGGGGAGCTAATAAGAGGAGAGCCTTGAGATTAGATATTGGTAATGGGATAGTTGAGATTGTATCTGAATATAATATAGGCAGATACCTTGTGAGATATGTAGCAAGACCTGAACCTATAGTACTTACTGACCTGCCAGATAACTTATCAATCAATGAGGTAAGTACAAAAACAGAATGTAAATTGAATCCTGTAATACACAGGGCAATACTTGAAAAAGCAGTACAGCTTGCTCTCATCAGTAAAGCTCCAAATGCAGGTAAGTAAAAAACAAATTGTATAATTTAATATTAAATTAAAATGGCAACATTTAGTACAAATCAAGTAAGACAGCTTTATGTAGCAAATGCTTTGAAGACTCCTAATGTGATTGCAACTGATGCAGCAGGTTCTATTGCAGTAAAGTCTGATACAGCCAAGACACATTTGTACTTTGAGTACATGGGTGCAGGTGGAATGACAAGAAGTGACCTGATTGACATCAAGAACATCATGTATGCAAAGGCTACTGATGCTGATGATTTAGCCCATGAGTTGGCTAAATACAAGCTAACACTTGACTCAAGTGTTAATGGTGGTGCTCCAGTAGCAGGACAGGATTATATCCTAAGAATTGCTTTCAGAAACTACATTGGCTTGTCAGAGGAAGACCAGTATTTCAAGTATGGTATGGTTCATGCAGTTGCAGGCATGAGTGCATCAGAGTTCTATAAGGCTCTTGCCCTATCACTGGTTAAGAATTTCAGTAGAGAAGAGGAAGGACTTTTGAAGTTCTACCTTGAAACAGGTGGTACAGATGCAGGTGTAGTAGCTGGAACTCCTACAGAGGTTACAAAGGACACTAAAGAGAGTACATTGACTGGTACTTACACTGGCTTGATAGTAGAGGAAGCACCTCAAGATTGGATTCTTGGTGTAATGGAGCAGGCTCCTGTGAATTTCACACCACAGCCTAATACAATCACTGCTAATGGTGATGAGAGAATTTGGGGTGTTGTAAAGCAAGTTACTTCTACAAGCAGTATTCCTGATGGTCACAAGATTGCAGACCTTGAGTACTTCTGCATGGGTGAAAGAGGTGATGTTTACAGAATGGTAGGATTCCCTAATGTAATCAGAACCAAGTATCTTGTTAATCCTGATAGCAAGTACAATGTTATTGATATTCACTATGCCTATGTAGGTCCTAATGAGTCAGTTCAGAAGTCAGAGAAGGATATTACTATTGTAGTTCCTAAGGTTGGTGCTAATAATCAAACAAGCAACAAGCTGGCTAATGACATTATTTCAGCAATCAACACTGCTACTGGTCTATCAATTAAAGCATTGGATGCTTCTGCTGGTAACTAAAGATAAAACCAATGAAGGGAGACCTACAAAGTCTCCCTTTTATTTTATAAATAAGATACTATGGTACAATTTAATGAGTTAAGAATCAATCCTGAAGGCACTAAGCTTATAATTGATGTATCTGTAAAGGACTCTGTGTACTATGAAAATGTGTACATTGATACTATATCAATAGACACTCAGGATACTTTTATTGATAGTGGTCCAAGTAGTAATGTGGTATATACAAATACACTTACTGGAGATAATAAATCTGTGAGATTGGAACTGGGTACAGGAGACCTACTTCCTTCTCTTAAAGAGAATCTATTCTTTGTATATGTAAGGACCAAGGGTATTCCATCTTCTGATACTCCATGTGGAATGGACAATGCTACTGTATTGGGCACTACCCTATATCCATACAACATCTACTGTGATATGATAAAAACATTACAATTGGAATACACAAGTCCATGTAATCCTCCAAGAAAGTTTATAGACTATTTCTTTAGATACAAGGCTTTACAGTTGTCATTAATAACTGGCAATAGCTTGCAAGCTATTAAATATTTTAATAGTCTCTTAAAGAACACTACCCAAATATCTAATAATATTTGCAAATGCTATGGAAGTTAGTTTATGTACATTAGATAGGTACTTTTCTATTTTGAACAAGATAGGCTATGTTGATTATACTACTGTGCTTGATATAGTAACTTATTTAGCCTTACAAGAAATCTATCATTCTTGGGACTGGTCTGAAGAGCATAGAAGGTATATGAATCAGGTCTTGAATGATTTAGAATCTAAAGTATGCCTAATTTCAGCCTGTACTCCCTGTTTGGAGGGAGGAGTCAAACAATCTTATCATTTGGGTGATAATGTATTTGGTTTTTATGACCTACCTACAAGCTCTGACTCTGCTGTAGTCAGAGAGATATGGAAAGCTATGGAAAATTATAACTTATTTATGACTTTATAATGGCAATATACAAATCAAAATTTACTGGAGCACAGGTGGATTCTATGCTTGAATCCATATCTACCAAACAGGATACCTTGGTAGCAGGTAATGGTATTGACATCACAGGAAATGTCATTTCTGTGTCACTTAATTTCTCTCTCTATGAAGTGGTAGCATCTCTGCCCACTGAGAATCAAAGCAAGAATAAAATATATTTGGTACTTTCTGAATCAAGTGGTACTCAGAATAAATATACAGAATATCTGTGGACTGACGGAGGATGGGAAATCTTAGGTGAATTTACTACATCTATTGATTTAAGTAGTTATGTAACTAAAGGGGAATTTAGCACTTTAAATTCTACAGTAAGTGCTAATAGTGCCAATATTACTCAAGCTCAGAATGATATTACAGAGTTACAATCCAAGGTTACTCCTATTACAGATGATGCAAAGTATGAAGTAGTTCTTTTCAAGAAATCATAAGATAATGGTAAAATCAGAGTTCACTAAGGTATTATTAGAAGAATACCTCAATAGCATTCCAGACTTAGCTTCAGACCTTGCTACTGTGATAGAAACCTATGCTACGAAGACTGAACTCTCTGAAAAAGTATCTGATATTCTGAACCAAGTATCTGTAGTTAAGGAAGCAGGCTTTACATTGGTAGAGGTAGATGAAGTTCCAGATATTACTCCTTATTAATATCTTTATATTTGGAATATAAAAACAGTAAAATCCTTGTGAATATAAGAAATTATACTTATATTTGCAGGGATTTTTAGTTATAACCAATTAATAAGAATATGAGCACATATAAAGAACTTACATATATGGTACTTGATGAGTTAAAGTTATCATCAGATGATGCACAATTCACTGAAGACCATGTAATGTTTCTGCTTACAAAGTATAGGTCATTCCTATTGAAGCAAAGGTACTCAGATATTAAGAAGCAGATACCTGAAAGTAATTATCAGACTATTTGCCTTGACCTCATACAAGTACCTGCTATATCAGGAGAACCTTGTGAGGGGGGTACATACCTAAGAAGTAAGGAAAAGATTCCATTCTTAATGCAGATAGGTACTCCAAGAGTATATCCTCTTGACTACTATCAAGGGGAAATTACCTATGTAAGTAGAGATAGGATGAGATATGTAGGTTACAATAAGTTCCTACAGAACATAATATATTGTTCAATAGGACCTGATAATTACCTGTATTTCAAATCATTCAATCCCCAATATCTGTATCTTGAGAAAGTCAAATTCACAGGTATATTCCAAGACTCCATGCAGGCATCTGATTTACAATGTCCAGATGCTAATGGTGAGACTATATGTGACCCTGTAGACAGAACATTTCCTATTGAGGATGCACTGGTTCCACCATTAATTGAACTTGTAGTAAAGGAGCTTGCTGGACCAGTTTATAAGCCTGATGATGAGGAAAATAATGCTAAAGATGATTTGGTAAATAAGCTGACAAGGAAATAATGAAATATGGGAGAAGTAAAACATTGTCAGGAAGAGTTAGATAAAGGGTTCTTAGGGTTCATTAATTCTATTAAGAGGGTTAATGAACCAAGAACACATAAAGTGAAGAACTCTTATGGAGTTTATGATGGTTTTAAGTACTACAGGAAGAATAGACCTAAAGAGCATAAGTATGTGCTTACTGAGTCACAATATTTCTCTATTATCAGAAGAGTAAATGAATTACTCGGTGAAGTATTAATAAATGGAGAAGATGTTACTTTGCCACATAGACTGGGTAGACTTGAGATAAGAAAATATGAAGCAAGAATAGCTACAGATGGTAAGAAAGTCAGAACTAATTTGCCCATTGATTGGGATAGGACTCTCAAGCTCTGGTATGAAGACGAGGAATCCTATAAGAATAAAACACTCATTAAAGTCGAGGAAAAAGAGATATATAAAATATACTACAACAGGAATGTAGCAAATTTTACCAATAAATCCTTTTATCAGTTTGACATTAATAGAGAGTTAAAGAAGAGATTAAAGCAGAATATTAAGGAAGGAAAGTTAGATGCTTTCACTATATGATCTGCTGCCATGTATTATGGCAAAGGGAAAAGCACAGCATCTCATATTACAGAATGCTGTAAAGGTAAAAGGAATAAAGTGTTAAATTATAAATGGATGTACAAGAATGGCTGAGACATATACAAATGTTAGGATTATTTTAGACAAATTACTTAGGCATCCTCTTATGCAGGATTTGTCCCTTGAGTCTGCTGTAGATTATACTGTTGATTTTATGAGGATAGTGGGAACTCCTACTATGTTTATGGAGAAAACAGAAATAGTAGAAGTTGAAAAGTATAGAGTAATGCTTCCTTGTGACTATTACCAAATGATACAGGTTAGAAAAGTAGGTGGACCTGCCTTTAGATACTCTTCAGATTCATTTCATATGAGTGGTTGTAAGGGTAATTGTGGCAGAGAACTTGCTGATTTGACATATAAGATTCAAGGTAATATGATATACACTTCTATTAAGAAAGGAGAAATTGAGCTGGCTTATGAAGCCATAGCCACTGACTCAGAAGGTTTTCCCCTTCTTCCTGACAATAGTAGTTTCACAAGAGCATTAGAGCTGTATATTAAGAAACAGTGGTTTACAATACTGTTTGATTTAGGAAAGATAAATCCTGCCGTCTTGCAGAATGTACAGCAAGAATATGCTTGGGCTGTAGGAGATTGTCAGACTGAGTTCAATAGGCTATCTATTGATAAGGCAGAATCCTTCTATAACTCATGGAGGACTCTTATACTAAGAGATACAGAGCATAGAACAGGATTTAGAAATAATGGAACTAAAGAAAGATTAAAGCTTCAATAATTATGCAAAAGCAGGTGTATTTCAAAGTAAAAGGTATGCAGAGAGATTTGAGTGCTTCGGCATTCAATCCTGAATATGCCTATGAGAATAAGAACATCAGAATAATGCCTACTGATGAAAGCACCCTTCTTAGCATAATTAATGAGAAGGGAAATAAGAAATCCAGTATAACTGGTATAGGAGACAAAATCATTGGCATTCCTATTGGTCAGCAACTTATTAATGATGAGCTGGTTATATTTGCTGCTGGAGATGATGATTATAGGTATGCTGATATTACTCCTAATATATTTGATGTGCCTGAAATTGCTCCATGTGATATGATAACATTGGATGTAGAATCTGAAGATTCAGATGTTTCAGACTTAACAGTTCAATCTTCTGATGTTAATAACATCTCTTTAAGAGATTGTCCATATAGGCTGAATATAGATGTAGATTCAATGCTTGATGATAGAATCTATAAGGTATGGTTCAATAATGGAGCATTAAATGGTCATAGACTGTTTAGAGGGCAACTTGGCTTCAATTACAAACATCCTATTGAAGCATTATCATTTTATGAGAATGAAGATATAAGAAAGGTATATTGGGTAGATGGACTTAATCAGCCAAGAGTAATAAATGTTGCAGCAGCTTCAAGTACCATTAACAGTTGGACTGCTAATTCATTTGATTTCACAAAGAAACTAAGGTTGAATGAGAAAGTAACTATTAAGAGAAATCTTGTTGCAAGTGGTACTTTTGCTCCGGGGGTATTGCAATATGCCTTGACCTATTTTGATAAATATGGTCAAGAAAGTAATGTTTTTTATGTATCCCCTCTTCTATATATATCATATAATAATAGAGGTGCTTCACCAGAAGATAAAGTAGGAAATAGTTTTGATATAAGAGTAGATAACATTGACTTGTCTTATGATTATTTGAGAATATATTCAATACACAGGACATCAATTGATGCAACTCCTACTGTAAGGAGAGTTATTGATTTGGCTAAGTCTACTTTGCCTTCTACTGAGACAATTAGTTCCTATAATGGCACATCTGCAATGAATGAGACTATAGTGTATGATTCTGAATGGAAGAGTCATATATTATCATCTATTCCTGCAAAGACATATGGTTCTTCAAGTATTACTTGGGAATTGGATGGAGGCAATTACAGAAGATTGGAACTTGCTAATACCGACTATATCAATCTTAATTATCCAAGTGATTATAAACTGACAGTAACTGTATATTCCCAAACAAACAGAATACATGTTTATAAGTCAGGAACAGGTGATATGGTATTAACTTCTCCAAGAAAGAGGTCAGTATCTTACACTGATAATGGAACAGCAGGAGATACAATTGACCCTACAGAACTATTGTATGTTGGTGGAGAGGAGGCTATTTTTGGGACTATGGCTCAAAAGGATAATACACTATTCCTTGGAGATGTTTCTCTTGGAAGAAAATTAATAAGTTCGACAGTAAGGAATTTCTTCAGGAATAAGCAAATCACCTTTTCATCCAGATATAGGTTCTCATCTCCTTCCCCTGCAAAGGGATACTATCCATATGACAATCAGTTGAAAATGACTTCTCATGATATTAAGACATTCAAATATCTTGAGACATATAGATTTGGGTTGCAGTTTCAACATATTACAGGGAAATGGTCAGAACCTATTTGGGTAAATGATGTTAAAAATACTATACCTATACAATCATCTTATAACTCTGTAGGCGGCATCTCAATGCCTATTGCATCCATGTCATTCAGTGATAAGAGTATTATAAATGAATTATTGAACCAAGGATATATAAGGGTAAGACCTGTAGTTGTATTCCCATCTTTGAGTGAGAGAGAGTGTATATGTCAAGGTATTCTATGTCCTACTGTATTCAATGTGTCAGATAGATATGGAAATTCTCCTTTTGCTCAATCATCTTGGTTTGTAAGACCAAATGCCCCATTTGATGAATACAAGGCATTTCATTACAGTCAAAGTTCTGAAGGAGAGTGGAGTAGTGACTGGGCAGATAGAGATGTTTCTTTTACATACTCCATTAACTCCAGAGCTGGTGTTATGAGTAATAATAAAATTACTCTAACTATTCATAATATAGACGGTTCAATAGAGACTGTTGATATGGATATGATAAATAAAGGAGCTTGGGCAGAGTTCAGACATTTCAGACCTATTCCATCCAATAATAATAGGAATGCAGAGATTCAATGTATCTGGAATCCACCAAGCAATCCCTATGTTAATGATACTGCATCAGAGGCTGATATTACTGCATGGGTATCTCAAAATGCTGAGAACTTCTATATAGACCAGTCTATTCTCACTTTCCACTCCCCTGATATTGAGTTTGACACCAATGTAAGAAGTATAGATACATCAGGCTTGAAATTGAGGATTGTAGGTATAGTACCATTGACTGCATTTGCCGCAGACATAGATATTCAAACTTCTACACCTCCTACTAATTTTCATGATAGTAGTGAAATGCCTGCTGGATTCTATAAGGAGCCTATTGGAGCAGAGAATATATCAATGTTTGGATTTAGAAGTCTGATTTCTGGTGGATTTTGGTTTGATGAATTATCTGATTATAAGGAAGGCACAGTAAACAGTAACCATTATACTACTGGGTTTGTAGTGTATCCTTGGCATAGAAATGGTTCTTTGAATAATAAGAAATGGGCTACTAATGGATATAGACCTTCAATGCTTGATAAGAAGAAAATATCAAACATGAAATATTCATATAACTCATTCTACTTTGATACCAACCACTTATGGTATCCACCTAATGGAATTTCTGGAGTGTCGGTATTTGATTCAAATGAGGTTTCTTTAGTAAGATTACCAGCACCTGAAAATTCAGGAATGAATGATATAAACTATTACGGAAATGTAGATAAGGTTATTACTGTATCAAGAGTTGGCGATAAGAAAGATGGCTATCCTATTATGACTACAGGTGTTCAGAATGCTGAAACAGATGCACATAAATTGTTTTCAAGCGACTACATGCAAATAGATAGTAAATTTACAGACCAAACTACTGGCACTGACCCAATTAGAATGAGATACAAATCTACCCCACATGCTGTACTTGCTCTAAACTATAGTAGTAATGGTGCTCAGAATGTGTTGCCTGTAATGAATGATGCTGATATACTTTATGGTCAGGAATGGTCTACATGGTATATTAATGCTGTTGGAGGAAACTTACCAAGTGGTCAGCACTTCTTCTGGGATAAGAACAAGAAAGTAAGTGCCATTAATCAAGGTATTATTAATATAAACATGTTCAATTATAATGGTAGTGGTTCTGGATATGGTCCTGAATATGGTTGGCTATATTTGGCTGAGTTGTGTAATGATACTGTAACTAACAAGTTTGGTGGTCAGACTGAGGAGGCATTTGAGAATAACCTATGGGTTCCATGTGGAGAATCAGTTCCTTTGGTATCTGATGATGAAAGTGTAGATTATGTACAGGTGGAATGGGTGGAAGGTGATACATATTATCAAAGATATGACCACTTAAAGACTTATCCATTCACTCTTGAGGACCAGAATGCAGTAACTGACATTGTTTCATTTATGTGCGAGACAAGAGTCAATATTGATGGAAGGTATGACAGGAATAGAGGACAAGTAAGTAACTTTGCAGTTACTCCTGAGAACTTTAATCTTATGAATGATGTTTATTCACAGCAGAATAATTTCTTCAATTATAGGTCTGTCAATCCTAACAAACTCAATCTTGACCATTTCTCAAATACCATAACATGGACCAAGACCAAGACTGCTGGAGAATTAGTGGACACTTGGACTAACATTACTCTTGCATCCACTCTTGACCTTGATGGTGATAAGGGTAAGGTAAGAGCCTTGAGGAGATTCAATAATGAGTTGGTTGCATTCCAAGACAAAGGTATAAGTAATATCCTATTCAACTCAAGAACACAATTATCTTCTGTAGATGGGGTGCCTATTGAAATAGCTAATTCTGGTAAGGTGGATGGTAAGAGATATTTGTCAGATAGCATAGGATGTACCAACAAGTGGTCTATCTGTGAAACTCCTAATGGCATTTACTTCATAGATGATATTACCAAAGGAATCTTCTTATTCAATGGCAAGCTTGATAATATATCAGACAGATTAGGATTCCACTCATGGATTAATAGTAAGTCTGATAAAATTGATATATGGAATCCAGTGGATTTTGATGGATTTGTTACATACTATGACAAGGTTAATGGAGACATATTCTTCATAAGTAAAGAAGATTGCCTTGCATTCTCAGAGCCTCTTGGTCAATTTACTTCATTCTATAGTTATGAAGATACACCTTATTTCTCTAATCTTGAAGATAGAGGTTTATTCATCAACACTATGAGAGGAGGAAATACATATAGACTATGGCTTCATAATGAGGGAGATTATAATATGTTCTTTGGTCAGTATGAGCCTTTCTATACTACTATCATTGCAAATCCTGATATGGGTTCTGATAAGATATTCAATAATTTTGAGTTCAGAGCAGATTCATGGAAGGATGGTGTGCTTCTTGATTCTACATTTGATACACTTACTGCATGGAATGAGTATCAAAGTGGTACTTCTACACTGAATAACATAGCTGGAAGACCTTCAGATTTGAAGAAAAAATTCAGGATATGGAGAGCTAATATACCAAGGTCTATTTCTAATAGAAGAGACAGGATGAGAAACCCTTGGTTGTATCTCAAACTATCAATGGAGAAGGAGAATACTAACAAGACTCTACTTCATGATATGACTGTTCATTACTTTGAGTAATATATTTAAGGGTGGGTAAATAAATTCATTTGCTCACCCTTACTTTTTTAGATAGAATATTGTTTAATCCAATATATTTACTTACCTTTGTAACCAAATTAATAAGATATGGCTAAGAAAAAAGTTATAAGAAAGTCTAATAGAACTCTTAATCTTTTTGCAGAAGGTGGAAATACCCAATCTTGGGGACAGCAGTCAAAGACTGCTGCACAAAGTGCCTTCAGTGGACAAAACTTAGGAGGGACTATTGGAGCTATAGGCTCAGGCATTTCAGGTATAGTAAGTGCTGGAATGCAGAATGCTCAGATAGCTGATACTTCTGGTCTTGAAGAGAGTATAAAACAAGCACAGACATACAAGGTTTCTGCAAGCAATAATGACCAATTGATGAGTGAATGGGGTGCATTCTCTCCTATGGAGAATGTATCTTGGAGAGATATTAGAGGAGGGAGCACTGGTCAAAGAATTGGTAATACTATTGGTGCAGCAGGTTCAGGTGCAGCAGCAGGTGCTACTGTGGGTGGACCTATTGGTGCTATTGTAGGTGGTGTAGTTGGCTTAGGTAGTGCTATTGGTGGTTGGCTTGGTGGTAATAGAAAAGCTAAGAGAAAAGCTAAGAAATTTAATAAGCAGATTAATGCAGCTAATGAAAAGAATTTAGTAGCATTAGAAGATAGGGCAAGTAGTATTGACACTCAGAATGACTTAGCAGCATTGGCTAATTTTGCTGCCTATGGTGGACCTATCAACATATTTGGAAGTGGTGCTATTGACTATGAGCTTGCTAAAGAAGATTTATATAACAAACAATTAAGTGCTATGAGTAGATATAAGATGTCCTCAATGCCTAATTCATTTGAGACACCTGAACTTGCTATGTTTGCTAAGGGAGGTAAAATACACATAAAGAAGGAGAACAGAGGTAAGTTTACTGACTACTGTGGTGGAAAGGTTACATCTGAATGTATAGCAAGAGGTAAAAGAAGCAAGAGTGCTGCTGTAAGAAAGAGAGCCACATTTGCTGCTAATGCAAGAAAGTGGAAGCATGACTTTGGTGGTTACTTATATGATGAAGGAGGTAATCTTTATACTTCAATTCCTAATGTTGGTCAGCATGGTGCTAACTTTTCAAATGGGGTGACTATAATAGGTAATGGTGGCACTCATGAAGAGAATCCAATGGAAGGTGTACCTATGGGTATAGCTCCTGATGGTACTCCTAATCTTGTTGAACAAGGAGAGGTTAAATTCAATGATTATGTATTCAGTAATAGATTATTTGCCACAGGTGGATTACTCGCAGCACATAATCTCCCTACTACTTATGCCAACCATTCATTTGCTGACATAGCAGAGAGATTAAGTAGAGAATCATCAGAAAGACCTAATGACCCTATAAGTAAGAGGGGACTACTTAATTCAATGACAAGACTTCAGCAAGCCCAAGAGCAATTGAGAGCAGAAGAGCAAAGTAGAAAATATGCTAAAGGAGGTCACTTGCTTGCAGGAGGAGGTCCAGCAGGAATCAATCCTGATTTATATGATGAAGAAGATGACTATTTAATAGTGCCTACAGGAAGCAAGATAATAGGAAGTCCTTTTGCCTATGATGAAACAGGCTATCAAGCCCCAGTAATCACTCCAAGTGAACCTCCAGTAATAACAGTGCCAAATGACACAGAGAATGCAGATTCCCAGATTAACAGAATCCCTTCAAGACAAGGTAAGGGACTATCATGGTTAAGATATGCACCAGCAGTAGGTGCTGGACTTGGTGTTATATCAGATTTAGTAGGTTTGACAAATAAGCCTGACTACACTAATACTGGTTTAGTTGGAGGAGTAGCAGACAATCTGACTGATATAGAAGTAAGTCCTATAGGCAACTATCTAACATATAGACCTCTTGATAGAAATTATTACTTGAATAAGTTAAATGCCCAAGCAGGTGCTACAAGAAGAGCAATAGTAAACCAATCTGGTGGAAATAGAGCTACTGCTGTGGCAGGACTATTAGCTGCTGACTACAATGCACTTGGCAGAATGGGAGACCTTGCAAGACAGGCAGAAGAATATAATATGGCTCAAAGGGAAAGAGTTGAGGCATTCAATAGAGGAACTAATCAATTCAATGCTGAGTTAGCTCTGAAGGCTGCTACTGCAAACCAAAGAAATGATGAGTTAAGATTGAAGGCAAGAACAACTCAGGCTCAATTGAGAGACCAAGCAGAGGCAAGAGCATCTGCTGGTAGAACAGCAAACCTTACTAATCTATTTGACTCTCTTGGTGAAATTGGTAGAGAAGAGTTCAGTAGAAATATGATTCAATCCAATCCAGCCCTCTACTATTCAATTGATAGTAGTGGCAGAATAACCTATAAGAATGGATATGATGAATTAAGTGAAGCAGAGAAGAAGGTAGTAAGAGATGCTGCAAACAGAGATAAGAAGAGAGCTAAAGGAGGATATTTAACTATAAGAGGAAGGAGATAATATGGCAGCTAATTATATTGTAGTAAATAGTAAGTTCAAGCCTTTCTCTTATGCAGAAATGCTCCAGCCAGTACAGATGGCTACAGCAGCACATCAGGAAGTTGAGAATGAATATGCTGAATTGGCAACCAAAGCTAATGTATGGGATGAAATGGCTAATGAGCAGACTGACCCTTATGCCTACAAGATGTATAAGACATACTCAAATGACCTTGAGGAACAGGCTGGTCAATTAGCAAGAGAAGGTCTTACTCCTGCAAGTAGGCAGAATATGTTGAGAATGAGACAGAGATACTCAAGTGATATAGTTCCTATAGAGCAGGCATATAAGAGAAGACAGGAGTTAATTGATGAGCAGAGAAAGCTATTGGCACAAGATAATACACTTATGTTTGACAGAAATGCTTCTATGCTTAGTCTTGATGACTTGATTAAGAATCCTCAACTCACTTATCAGTCATACTCAGGAGCTACACTTGCGAAACAAGTAGGTACTGCTGCTCAGAACTTGGCTAAGGAAATGAGGGATAACCCAAGAAAGTGGAGAACAATACTTGGCAATCAGTACTTTGAAACTATAATGCAAAAAGGTTATAGACCTGAAGAAATTATTCAAGTGCTACAAAATAATCCAGAGGCTTCTCCAATATTGAAAGGTATTGTTGAAGATGCAGTAGGAAGCTCAAACATTTCAAGCTGGGGAGACCAAGATACCCTTAATAGGGCATATGAATATGCAAGGCAAGGATTATGGAATGCAGTAGGAGAAACTCAATATCAGGTTCAATCCAACAAGGCTTATGATTATGCTATGCAGGAGCAGCTTGCTAAAAATAAAGAAGCAAGGGCAAAGGCAGCTAAGGAGCAAGAGGAGAGAAGTAGACTCTATTATAGAGCTGTGCCTAAGACAACAGTAGATGGGGACAAGAAGACTACTCAGATGAATGAGGACTTGAAGGTTCTACAGGAGATATTGAATAATCCATCATTGTTAAATCAGCAAAGTAAGAGAACTATAAGAAATCCAAGATATATATCACCAGACCCAATGACATCAATACTTATTGATACTGGAATGGGTGATACAAGAGAGGAAACTTATTATCCTTATCAAGATAAGCTGAAAGAGTTAAGTAAGAGATATAATATAAATTATACAATCACTGATGGTAGATTGTCAGGTGGTAATCTTGCAGAGCTTGCTCAACAAATATCCAATGACATCAAGAGTAGTGCTGTAAGGTCATTCTCTTATAAGCCTAATATCACTCAGAGTGACTTGATTACTCAAGTACTTAAAGAGAATACAAGGTCTTATTATAGAAGGTCCAATAATACAGGATTGTATGAGCTTGAAGATAATAAGAAGGGAGACCAAATAGATATTGAGGATTTGAATAGTTACTTCACTTCAGATAGTGATATTGATTTTGACCCTGATATGGGGTTCATAATCAATGCTACTGACAGTAAAGGTCAAACAAGGTCAGCAGTTATTGACACTGAATTGTTAGATGACCCTAACAGAACATTCAGTAAAGCACAGCAGTCTATTAAGGCAGCTTTGGATAATGGAGAAGATGAGTTGGCTACCCTACTTATAGAAGCCACTATGAAGGCATTCTATGATAGGTATAATACTCTTGAGAAGAGACAAAGCAATACATTTAGTAAAGAAGAATAATATATGGCTGTAGATAATCAACAAATACAAGACCCTTCTACACAAGGAACTGGAGGTTTAAGAGGTCTTGATGGTATTAACAGATTGAGAGAAAGGGGTATCAACATTGATACCTCTATTCTCAATCTTGCCAAGGACTATAGAGGCACAATGGAGGAAATCAATCAAGCTGCTACTCCAAGACAGGATATTGGTTTTGTGGGAGTAGGAGATAGTATGTTTGATAAAGGAATCACTTCTGCTTCTCAACTTGATAATTTGGCTAATACAAGAGGAGAATTGCAACCTTGGTATGCACAGATAGGTGCTGGCTTGGCTAAGGGTGCTATACTTGCAGGTACTACATTCCTTGATGGTACAGTAGGATTAGTACTTGGTGCAGGTCAGGCTCTTGCAGAAGGTAGAGCATCTGCATTATGGGATAATCCATTCAGCAAGGCAATGCAGTCTATTAATGAGTGGTCAGAGGAAGCACTCCCTAACTACTATACTGATGCTGAGAGAAATGAGCCTTGGTATGAGAATATATTTACTGCAAACTTCTTAGGTGATAAGTTCATCAAGAATTTGGGTTTTACTGTAGGTGCATTCTATGGTGGTGGTGTTACTGCTGCTGAACTAAAAGCTACAAAGTTACCTCAAATTATAGGTGCTGTGGCTAAATCTTCAAAAGCTCCTGCCATTGTAACATCAGGTGTAGGTGCTACTATCTCTGCTGTAAATGAGGGCAGGATAGAAGCTCTTAATAATTCTACAGACTGGTTTGAACTCCAAAAGACTCAGCTTGATGACCAGCATAATGCAAGACTTCAGGCTATTGAACAATATGCAGGAACTGAAATGTATGCTCCTATGATTGCACAGGAGAATGCTAATTATGAGTCTACTCTGAGCAAATTAACTGAGGATAGATTAAAGATGGGTAATGCAGATTTACTTATGAATATTCCTATCCTTACTGCATCAAACCTTGTTCAGTTTGGCAGAATGTATGCTAATGGATTCAAGACTGCAAGAAAGGCTACTAATATAGTAGGTAAAGCAGGAGAATATGCTACAGGAAGAACTGTAGGTAAGGGAATTGCAAGAGCAGCATTAAGTCCTCTTTCTGAGGGTCTTGAGGAAATTTCACAAGGTGCAGCAAGTAGAATATCTGGTGATTACTATGAGGATGATGTAAATAACTTCTATAAAGCAAAGATTGACCCTCAGGCTGAGCAAGAGACTGTAAGTTGGATTAAGTCATTCGCAGAAGGAATCAACCAGACAGTAAATGATGGCTCCTCTTGGGAAGAGTTCTTTATTGGCTCTCTCACTGGTGCTTTAGGTATGCCAAGATTCAGAGGTATAAGAAATGCTGGGGGTAGATTGCAATCACCTGTTACTCTTGAAGGAGGAACCCTTGGAGAGTTTAGGGAGTATAGAGAGAAGATGAACAGGGAGACTGAGATAGCCAATTACATGAATGACAGGGTTAATTCACCTGAGTTCAGAAATTACTATCAAGGTCTTATCAGACATAATAAGTATCAGAATGACATGAATCAAGCTGTAGAAGCCAATGATGAGTTTGAGTTCAAGAATGCTGAACATGCTCAGTTGGTTTCTGATATTGCAATGTTTGATAATGCAGGGAAGCTTGAAGATTTGACTACTCTTATTAATTCTGCTTATGATACTTCAGATGAGAACCTTGCAGCTATAGTAGAGAATACTACTTCTACCATTACTGATGAGAATGGTAAAGAAGCTAAAGTTGGACCATTTATTGACAAGAATGGTAATCCTATGTATAGTACTCCTGAAGGAAAGCAGGAGATGATAAATAAGCTCACTCAAACAAGAGATGAGATGCTTAATACTGTTACCAACTATACTAAGATTAAGGATGATATTGATGTAAGAACTGGTCAGCAATTAAGTGATGAGCAACTTGAGGAATTGACTTGGTTGAAGTCTCAGATTGGTAATTGGCAAGATAGGGCTAATCAACTTTCAAGTGAAGTAAAGCCTACTATTGGTACAGTACTTGGAAGTATGTCTCAACTTGCTGATATGTACTCTTCTATTAAGAATGAAGAAGGTAAAGCACATGCTGGGCTATCTGACCTTTATAAGGATGCTGATAATAATGAGAGACAGATAAGGAAGAATATGTCTATACTTGAGACTGTAAGAGGTCTTGATGATAAAACCTTTGCTTATCTTCTGTCAAGTGACCCTAAGTTAGTCAATAGAATCAAATCAGTGATAGAAAGTCCTCTTAGTGGAGTAGCTGCTGATGAAGTACAGTCTATCAATGATAAGATTGATGATATTGTGAAGTTGGTGGAAGCTACTGGTAAATATAATACCAAGCTAAAAGAGTATCTTGAAAATCCTAACAAACTTCAAGAAGATTTAGTTTCATCTACTGAGAATATTGCTAAGGAAGAAGCTAAGAAAAAGTCTGATAATCTGAAGAGCAGACTACTCTCAGCCACTAACTTATCTGAGTTCAGACAGACTCTTAATGAGGAAGAGGATGCTGCTACAAAAGAAGAGACTCTCAAAGCTCTTGAGGATGAAGGTAATGAGATGGCTAAGAATTATAGAGAAGTAAATGCCTATAACACAGATGTGCAAAGAGTAATTAATTCTCTTGATGAAAGTCCTGCTGTCAAAGCAGATGCTCTTAAACTCCTTCAAGACCAATTTGAGAACTCCTCTAATCTAAATGAAATAGCAAATCCTAACTCTATATATGTTGATAATGCAGATGCTCTGTATGATGATAATTTAACACCAGAGGAGAATGCTGTTAAGTTTCAAGAAGCTCAGTATGCACTTCTTAGAGCAATGAATCAAATCAATAATGAGAATAGATTTAAGGATAGATTCTCACAAGATTACAAGACACTAAGAGAAAAGGGTAAGCCAAATCCTTCTGCTCCTACAAAGGACACTACAGGTGATAGTGGTACTTCTACTATTCCTCCAGTTAATACTGATGGTCTCCCTGTAACTACTTATGAACCTCCTGTAGGCAATGTAACTGTAACCCAAGTAAAGGATGAAAATAGGGAGACTAATAGTAGGGTTGATACCCCACAATCACTTGACAGTAGGCAAAAGAGCAGAAGACCCTACTATAGACCTTCAATACCTGAGTTGCATATTCAGGCAAGCAAGGAAGGAGATTTTAGACCATTCAATGTAGTAGCTGCTGAAATAGAGAAAGGTGTGAACTTTGATGAGTTATATAACTATCTAAGAGATAATGGTGCATTTACTTATGTGAATGAAGGTAATCTGAAGGCAGGTGATGAGCTTGGATTTATGATTGACCCTGAGTTTAATGACCATACAATCTTTATTGTAGATAGAAGAAATAACCAGATTGTAGGTAGCCTTGATGAGTCTGACTATTCAGTAGATAAATATGAGGGTCTGGCTGGTCTTGAAGAGAAGATAAAAGCTGAGTTTGCACAGAGAAGTGATAAGAGCAAGAAATTTATTGCTACTCCTACTACAAGAGTATCACAAGTAATGGTGGGAAGAATACCTTATGGCACACAGGAAAGAAGCTTGGCTAATATACCTAATGTATCAGGAGAGGGCAGAGCACCTATCTTTGGTATAATCAAGAATGGCACATTGGCTACTAATGGTAGATTAGATGATAGTCTTATTATCAAGCCAGTAGATATGGCTCAAAAGGAAGGTAGAATGTATCTTCTTATACCTAATGCTGCTGGTAAGTATTCACCTGCTGCTGTAAGAGTAAAGCATTTCAATAAGACTGAGTTTAATCCTGAGGATGTTGAAGTACAAAGTACTCAGGTATATAAGAATATACAAGAGTCCATTGATGCACTTGCCAATTCATTAAGTGAGGAGGGTTTGAATAATGCAGTCAGGTCTCTTGCAACCAATCTCTATACTGGGGATTTGCACATTGACTGGTTCACATCTGACTCAGGTAATGGTATTAGATTTACTAAGGTGCAAAGAGATGCTCAAGGTAATGAAATATATGAGGAGAAAGATGGCAAGAGAATAAGAAAGGAGACTGTAAAGACAGTATTCTTAACTGAGAAGTGGGACCAAAACACTCTATTCTCTATTACAGGAAATGAAGAGGTACAAACAGAACCTGCCTCAAAGAGTATTGAGGATGTATCAAAGGAGATAAGTGAAATCCTTCTTGACTTCAATCTACCTATTCAGGTGAATCTTGGTATGTTGAATAGAGGTGGATATAACAATGTACTTATCAATTCTAATGTACTTACATCAAATATCTCTGATGCAAGAGTGATAAGTAGCTGGTTTACTACTGATTACTTTGATGTAGAGGGTAATCTGCATCAAGCTGTAAATCCTGCATCTATAACTCCAGATACTACAAGAAAGGTAGAAACTCCTGTGGGTGGAACTGAGGGTGCAATTAGAGGTACTAAAGTAGTTGTTGATGGTGCTACTTATGGAGTAGACTTGACTACTGGTGTCATATATGGTAGCAACAATCAGAGGGTATATCCTAAGAATGCTCAGTTAATCAGTGATTTAGCTTGGGCAAGTGCTAACTTTGGTGATGCTACTAATGGTTCTTTGATATGGAATAACAAAATTCTGTTACCAAGTGGTCAGGTATTGGATAGAGGAACTCAGAAATACTTGACAGATAAAGAGGCTCAAGAGGTTAAGGATAAGATTGCTGGTAGAGAAAGAACTGTAGGAGACAGTAAAAAAGTCATAGCTCAGATAGCTGAGAATCAGAAGAAAGTAGATAAGAAAAGAACTGATGGTGAGTTCTATTATATACTTGAGGAGGATGGTCAGTACCATGAGTATAAAAGAGTACACAGCAGGTTAGGAAGTAATTGGGTTGAGTCAAAGAAACAGACTGATGCTCTTAAAGATATAAGAGTAAGATTGTCTCAATTGGCAGATAATGTTAATCAGTACAATAACTACTTGAAGTACTTAGGTAATCACTGGAAGGTTGATTTGAGTGCATTCAGTGGCAAGATTGATGCAAGAAGTAGAGATACTATTGTAAACATCATAAGAGACAGTATGTCTGGTACTAACTCACAAAGAGCCTTGAATGCTGGCACTGCTGTAGATAGTGTGATTAGAAACTTCTTCACATCAAATGATACTCCTGTAAAGCCTGATAATATGAGTGAGAAAGCCTTCACAGATTTGATTGCTTCACTTACAGAAATCAGGTCTAATATTGAGGCAAGAGGTGAAAGATTCCTAACCAATAACATTGTACTATTCCAAAAGTATGCTGATGGGACAAGAGTTGCAGGTGAGGTTGATATTCTTTCAGTAGATGCAGATGGAAACTTCAGGATATATGATGTAAAGACAAGCAGATATAGCTTCTATGATTTCACAGACAGATATGGTCATAGAGTGAATTACTTCACCAGCCCTTCAGCTACTCAAAGAATGAGTGCTAAGGATTACTATACTCTACAATTGTCTGCATATAAGAATCTGTTTGAGTCTCAATATCATACTCCTATTACTACACTTGCTGTTCTACCATTTGTCCTTAACTATAATAAGGATGTTGTTGATGGAGTAACAAAGGAGAAGGGTATAATGATAACCTACAATCCTGCTGTTAATGTACCATTAGTAGGTGCTGTAAAGGCAAGTAAGCCTACTCCTACTAATTCAACAGTACCAGTCTTTAATAGTGCTCTTGAGACACAAGACCCTGTTAATAATGTGCTTCCTGAATATAGTCTTGAAGACAGTAAGGTAGGTTATTTTGTAAGAGATGGTAAATTACACAAGAGTTATCTAACTCCTATTGGTAAAGTGAATGGTGTTGATGTGTACATGGCTAAGATACCTACTATAACTAAGGGATTTGGTAGACAAGGTGAAGAAGCCCATGTTGCAAGTAATTCATATATGGCAGTATTCCCTAATGGTAATTCAATTACTCTCATCAAGAATGACCCAATGACTATGACTGAGCAGCAGGCTAAAGACACTATCAAGAAGATGCTTAATGGTAATCCTCAAAGAGTGGTAGATATGTCAAATGAAAAGACTCTTATATTTGACCCTGCATCTGCTCCTGTAGTAGAAGCACCTAAAACTGAGACTCCTGCCACTATATTATCTGCTCCTACTGAGTCTGGGGCAGCTAAGGCTGCACAAGCAGAACAAGCAGTAAATGAGAATGATGATGAATTTGAGGATGACTTGGATTTGGGTAGTTTGAGAAGAGTGGATGATGAGACAAGAGGTACTTGGAATCAAGAAAAGGAACTTGCTTGGATAAAGAAAGTCCTTCCTCAATTATCTGATAATGATAGGGTAAGAGTAGTGAAAGGTCTTATTAGAGTTGGTAATCAAGGAGCATTAGCTTGGGGACAATTCAATAATGGCATAATTACTTTATCTGATGTAGCTGCTGAGGGTACTACTTACCATGAAGCCTTCCATGTAGTATTTCAACTTCTTCTTGACAATAATGAGAAACAAGCATTATTGGCTGAAGCTAAAGAAATGTATGGTGATAAAGATGATGCCTCTCTTGAAGAGGATATGGCAGAAGGGTTCAGAGAGTATGTAATGACCAGAGAGAATAGAGGTATTGGTAGAAAGATTCTTGACTTCTTCAAAGACTTATTTGTTAAGGTTACTAATTGGAATAACATGAGACCTCACTTAATTGATTACTATAGAAATATCAATGAAGGAAAGTACTCATCAAGTAATTATAAAGTACCTTCACTAAGTCAAATGAGAGAATCAAAGAAACAAGACACTACATCATTTGAGTCATTAGATGCTGAGATACAAGAATCCCTATTGAATAAGGGATGGACACAAGAGAAGTTTGATGCAGTCTCACAACAAGAGAGAGACCAAGCAGTTAAATGTATAGCTCTTTAATCAGTAGGGTGAAATTTTTTATAAAGGAGAAAGAAAAAGGGAAGTAGAACTTAATCTACTTCCCTTTCTTTTTATCCTTATTTTATTGCTTGAAGAATGGAATACCAGTCTCAGGATGCAATCCTCTATAAATAGTCCTGTTCATAGGAATTATAGGAGATTCAAAGAATGACTTGTATGCAGTACTGTGTCCTTCATATCTACCAGACTGTAATTCATCCATGTAGTTCCAAGGATTAAGCAGTTTAGTTAAATCAAGCATATTCTCAATTGTATTCACACCAGCAGCAGGTGATTTGATAATCTTCAAACCTTCTGAAATCATAGGTTTGCCGGGTATCATAGCACCTAATTCAGTGTACAATCTTCTTGCTTGATATTCAGCCATCCTCACTAACCAAGGTCTATCCTTATCATCAGACCACTCAATGAGACCAATAATAGCCATTACTGCCAAGAAGTGACCTGTCTCAGTCAATGCTCTTCTTATGTTAGCCTTCTCAGTAGGAGTAAGCTCATTCCACCTTGCAGCAAGATTAAATTGAGTCTCTCTCAAATCTCTTGCAAGTTGTAACAGGAATCTACCACTTGTTCTATAATAACCTTCAGTCCAAGCATCCAAATCATAGTTATAAGTAGCTGACTTGAATCTTCTATTCAGAGATGGTTTAATCCATTTTCTGAACATCATACCCATTCTACCAATAGCCAATCTTTGTATTGCTGACCTATCAGCCTTATTGTAAATACCGTGCATTCTCTGATTGATTGCTGCACTTCTTCTACTGAACTTGATAATGTCATCCTGTGTAAATGCAGAGCCATCAGCCTTTGTGTAACCTTGCTTCAATTGAAGTTTAGCACCTGCTTTCTTATTATTCTTATCAATAGGAACTACTTCCATAGCATCCCATAGACTGACAATCTTACCATTAGGTGCTTTCATCTTATAGGCATCAGCTAAGGCTAAAGAAGTTCTATTCTGCATCCAGTGCTCACCTGCATTATTCATAAAGAATAATGTAGATGTGCCAAACATTCTGCTGAACCAAGTCTTCCTATCAAAGTTCACTTCTCTGACATCCTGCTCATATTCCTGCATTACATTGAACAACTCATCCCATAGGGCAAGTTTGCTTGTCTTTACTCTATTACCTATTTCAGCAAGATATGCAGGAAGAGATTGACCATATATCCTATCAGCAGTAATTGTATTCTTCTCATTGAAGAATTCACCAGCAAATGACTCAATTCTCATCATCACTTTACCAGTAGCCAAGTTAGATATACCTGAGAGAACATTAAGTGCTAAATTGTTCATAGAAGTAACTCTATTCACAAAGTTAGCTACTTTACCCTTATCAATATTTGTCTTACCAAATGTGCCTTCATCTGCCATGTATCTTCCATATACCTGCATTTCAAAGAAGTCATTCAGTCTTTGGACAAATCTTGTAGCTTCTCCTTCTTTTGTTAATTTACTCTCAACCTTCCTACCTACTGCCTTGAACTTTTCTACAAGTGGCTTACCTCCTTGAGTCTGAATTACCTGCCTTTCTCTCAACAAGTCTCTACCTAACTCAAGTACATCAATGACCTTGTTCATTTCATCAAAGTCATTAGCCATTGCAGCATAGGCTGTGAGAGTACTTACAATGTCAGTAGACAAGTCATTTGCACTTTCTCCCTCTTTCAGTTTAGTAAAGTATATAGGAAGAGTCTGTACCTCATTGCCTTCAAAGTCCTTCACTGTAGCTCTGTCTCCAAAGTCCACATCATCAGTCCTTCTAATAAACTCATCCTTGATACTTTCCCATATCTGCTTTGCCCCTGACCTCACACCATCAGATGACTTGACCCTCTCAAGCAAGTCCTTTCTTATCTTGACAGCATTAGTAAGTGTAGTGTACTTCTCAGGCAAATAAGAATCCAATTGGGACTTAATGTTCATTACTGTATCATAATACTCTTTCTGAGCTGCATTCAGTCTTTGGTATTGCTTATTACCATAAATTGACATCTTAGGTACTTTCTTACCATTGACTATTTCCATATTGGCATCAAACCAAGCCTGTCTTTCTTTCTTATACTTCTCAGCATTTTCACCAACAGGATTCTTACCATACTTCTCATTAAGAGATTTGAACATTTCCCTTACTTTCTCCTTGAATAAGGCTTGATTGATTTCAGAGATATAATTACCACTTAAATTACCCTTACTGTCCCTCTCAAACATCCAGTCAGTATTCTTAATACCAGCCTTTTCAAGTTTAATAGTGGCAGCCTGTAATTGTTTCATTACATCAATAGTCCTCAATCTTGCCTGTTCCTTACTCTTCTTGACAGCTTGGTCCATTACTTTCAACATATAGTCAGAAGAATCTGCCATACTGTCAAGCCATCTATCAAAGAAGGAAATATCCTCATCAGCCATCTTCACTAAATCCTCAGCCTTAATCACTTTACCCTTGAACTTACCAAAAGGTATCATGATATTTTCTCCTACAAATGGCTTAATGAAGTCCACAAATAGAGGCATAGACACATCATTGTACTTAACAAATAGGTCTCCAATCAAAATAGAAGCATTATCTAATGCTACTCTGACTCTTTGACCATATCTATTATCAGTGTATCTTTCCTCATCTACCAGTGCTTTCCTTATATCCTCAATGATATTCTTATATGAGTACATGTAATTTCTTACATCTCTCAATACAGAAGCTCTCTCATTTGCATTAGTAGCTGGGGTATTTCTTAATACTTCAAGCCTATTGCTTACTTTCTGTAACTCTTCAAGAGCATTATCAAGGAAAGCATAGATTCCCTCAACCTCATTATTGTCAGCCAACTCAATCTCAAGCCTGTCAATCAACAATCTTTGATTAGCACTAAATTGGCTATTGGGATTTCTTTTCTCATAAATCTTGAGTCTCTTCAACTCATTATTCATAATGTCCTGCAAGAGCTTCTTATCCCTTTGTACTCTTTCATTGGTTTGATAGAATAAGCCAGAGGAGCTAATGTTTTCTACATTTATCTCTTCATCCATTCTACCATTGAGAATATCTCTTGCCAACCTACCAAAGTCTTTGTCTGCTTCATACATAGCCTTTTGTATCTGGTTGGCATTCATTGTCTTGAAGAAGGATTTAATAGCTGAGATTACTCTCTCTAATAAATTCTTATAGGGCTTCTGTCCTATAGGCTCTGACTTCAATAAGTGCTTTGCAAGTAATTTACCTGCTGCCTCTTTAGCTAACTTTGCAGTATCACCTTTGTAGAGAGTATTATAGGTCTCATACTCATCACCAAGTATTTCACCTATAAGACCACTTGAACTGAGGTTATTAATCAGCCTATTGATAAGGAGGGACTCTCCCATTGCCTCAATAGCAAAGTGAGCAAACTCTTCAGGAAGAGCTTTTTCTCCCTCAATACCATTAGCCAGTCTAATCATCTCAATCATTCCATTAGCAGCAGTTTTTGCTACATCAAAGTCAGTTACACCATTGATTCCCATCCTCTTCTCAAGGTCTGTAAGAGCACCTACTGCAATACCATTAGCTGCCAAAATGTCTCTTAATCTACTATTAAGATTGGCATTATATGCCATTTTGTCAGCATCAATTGAGTTAAGTCTATTCCTCTTCTCAACCTTTACTCCTATGAAGATTCTTGGAGATTCAGTGTCCTGAATCTTAATAATCTTAGCTACATAATCATCCCTGAAATCTGAGGTCTGATTGAATGAGATTGCCTTCTGTAGTAACTTCTGATAGTTCTCATCATTATTTACCCAAAGAGCAGGTCTATCCATTCCCCTCTTATAGTACCCTATTTCTCTATTGAGCCTTTCAAGTACTTTTGACTCAGGAATAACATCACTAAGATTGGTCTTTTGTAGAAGACTTCTCAATGTAGGTTCATTGTTTTCATCAAGAGTTAGCCTTGGATTCCAATTCTTAATAAACTCACTACTCTTAGTAATCAAATAAAGTCTGGTAGCCTCTGACCTATTATTGCCAGTGTAGGCAAGCAAGCCCTTAAAGAGCTTGCTGTCTACTACCTGACCTTTGTTATTCTTTACTTGAGGGATTATTGCACAATTTCTTGCCATATCTTATAAGCTATATAAAGTTGTTGCACCACAAATATTATCACCATTCTCATCCTTGTAATCCACATTAGGCTGAATAGATGTTACATCATTTTCAGAACCTTGTGGCATTTCAAGGGGAGCACCATAAATGTCTCCATAAGCCTGTCTCAAAGCATCCTCACTGAATGCCTCTCTATACATCTCAGAGTAAGCCAAATCCTCTTCTGTCATTTGAGGAGTTTCAAATGAAGCAAATGCCTCATAATCAACATTATGATTAGGATTATAGTCCTTACTATTCTTCTCAATTACAGAAGTCATCTCACTTGCTTCCTTGCCATATTCATATTCAATGAAACTGTTTCTGAAACCAAGTGGCTCAATTCTTCTATAGACTGCCACATTAGACTCATCAACTCTGTCTGTAGTCAATCTGTAATAGACATAATTACCTCTGTTTCTTCTTGCAATGAAATCAAAGAAATCATATACAGGACCATCAGGTGTATCTATTCTCTTCTTGACAACTTTTTTATCACCAAAGTTGGCATTTTCATCTATTACAAATGTGACTTCATCTTTTATTTCATTGTCTTCACCTATGAATGATGTTGAGGCATCATCAGGAACTTCAGGAACAAGCTTTCTATTATCAAGGTGATTATAGATATACTGTTCAACAAAGTTACTGTAATCATCCTCAGATGTAAGGAGACTTCTCAGTGTTTCAATGTACTCTGGAACTGCATTTCTTACAGCTACAGGAGCCAAGTGAATAAATGTGGAAGGACCAAATGCAAAGCCATTTCTGTAGAAGCTGTATCTGAATAAGTTAAGAGCAAGCTTTTGAGCTTCTGGGTTACTCATATATAATAGAGAAGCCCAGTCCCTCATATATCTTTCTCTTAGAGTAGGACTTAACTGACCAACATTCTTAAACACCACAGTGTCCACAGGATTTGTATCATTTGCCCTTATCACTCTAAGTCTCTTAATAAACTCAAGGTCAGCTATATCCTCATTTTCTGCAACCACTTTCTTGAAGTAAGTTGGGAAATTATTGATGAAGTCCCTTCTCTTGTCAGCAGATGTAATCATCTTTGTAGGATTACCATTTTCATCTACTGACCTCCAATCAGGTTCTGCACCAAAGAAATCTGTCTTAGACATTATGTAAGCAAGCAAATCATTGTAAATACTATTCATAGTCTTCACATTTAATCTACCTGTCTTTGTCATGTTTCTAAGAACATCAACTACCTCATCAAATGACTCAGTGAATTGAGGGAAATACTTGCTCAACATTCTCTCTGATTGCTTCAATCCAAGTGTGTAGAATGCTTGTAAGAAAGGAAGTTTGCTTGCAAGCAATTGCTCTCTTATCTCATCAATACTACCATCAAGAGAAATTCCATCACTGATTACATCTGCTCCTACAAGTGGAAACTTGTCATTCTCCTCCATATCTTTCAAGAAGTCCTGAACCTTTTGGATTTTGAGCTTTGTATCAGCAATAGTTGGACCTGCTGCACCTCCTTGAGTATCAGACCTTGTAGCTTGTACAAGCTGACCAAGGCTATCAGCAGTTCTCATTATTCTCTTAAATAGGAATCCTACAGCAACTTGTTTCTTGTAGAACTCAACCTTACTGTAATCAGAGGTCTGATGGGAATCTGTGATTCCCCCTATTTCCTTTGCAATAAGGATGTTATTAGCAAGGTCTTCAATTAGGAAGTCATTATTCTTATAGTTATCATAAGTAACTTCTTCCATCATTGCAGCCTTCTTCTTATATTCTACAAGGATTTCATCAATCACAGTGTCCTTACCTTTACCTTCTCTACTCTCTCTGAAATAAGCCTGAGTAATATCCATGATAATAGGTTGTGCCATAAGCAGACCTATCTCAACAGGATTGTAACCAAGTCTTGAAAGAAGCATAGAGGCATCAGCAGTAAATGTGTTCTGGTTAATACCAGCCAACACAGGGTCTTTCACATTATCCACAGATGCAGCCAAGAAACCTGCATTATTCTTTGATATGAACTCTTTGTCTCTATTCATAATATCATGTAGGGATGTAAGTCTCTTTCCATTCAATACAAATGAGCCATTTTCCACATCAAGACCTAATTCAGTATGCTGCATCAAAGCATGGTTTGCATTATGGTTTGCATATATACCAATCAGCTTTGCACCAGTCATATTCTGTTGGTGAAGTTGTACCTGAGTTCTTGGAGAGATAGGGTCAAGTTTTCTCTTAGTTCTTTCAGCAAGTTTGTCAAGTTCTTCCAAATCCATTGAAAGTAACTTAGTGATAACTGGACCATTAGGAATATTCAAATCCCTTCTCAAATCTGATTCATAACTTGAACTAAGGATACTGACAATTCTTGCAGCCTTCTTCTGATAATCAAAACCACCGGGGTTAAGAATCTTAGAAGCTGTATCTGCATTTGTCAGAACTCCCCACATCATATCTATCATCAAGTTATTTCTTGCTTCAAGACTATTCTCTTGTGGAGCTTTATTAAAGTCATACTTTACTTTCCTAATCTTGGGTGTAGCAAGTCTGTACTTCTCCTTATTCTCTTTGAACCATTCCTTAAACTCTACAGGTGCATTTGCAAAGTCATCCATCAGACTGCCTTCTCTGAATAGAGAAGCCAATTCATCAAGTATTCTTTGCTCACCTTTGAAATCCTGCTTTGCTCTTCTGAAATCAAACTTCTCTACCTTAAATTCAGGCAACATGATGTACATTTTATCCACATCAAAGTCTGAACCTGATAGAGTAGTAATTTCAGCAGGAAGCATAATTGCAGAACCATTCTGCTGAGGTAAGAATCCCTTGATATACAGAGGAGCCATTGAATACTTATCCTCTGTTGGAACTCTATAGCCAATCAACTTTCTAAGGTCTTCAGGCAACTTGTTGATGTCAAGTTCATGAGTTCCTTCTTTCATAAGAGGCTCATAGAACTCTCTTGAATAAGCTGGCATATAACACTCAAGATACTTGATTCTCTTGTTCTCACCTTCTCCTTCAAATACCACATGAAGTTCATCAGTCAAGCCATAGTCAGATACCTGAATTAATGCTCCACCTCTAATCTTCTGCTTGGTAATTCTGCTCTTGATGATACTATTCAAAAGAGTCTGTACTCTCTGAGATTGTACAGGGTCAAATAATGGAATATTGAACTGACCATTCTCATTAAGAGTACATGCTCTCATCATGTCAATTCCATATCTCTGATTACCTCTAATCTCTTCAAGTAGTATTTCCTCTACCTTCTTAGGGTCTTCAAATATATCATCTACATCCATGAATGCTTGAAGGATGTTTTCAGTGTTAATAGCATTATACAAGTCCATCCATTCTTGCTTGGTCATCTTTTTACCATCAACCTCAATAATGGCATCTGGTGCAATATCAGCAGTAATCAACTTTCTAATCTGAGTACCTACAAGTTGTACAGCATCAATAGCATGTTCAGGAGTTGCAGTCTGAATACCATAATCCTCATAGCTTACTTTATGAACTACATTAGGATTCTCCACACCATCCTGTGTAGTGGCATTCTTCAAGACTTCTTTCACCTGCTTGAAATCATTGACTTGGTTAAGGTCAATAATTCCCTGTTTACCAACTTTAGTAGTAGACTCAAACTGAACTACATCAATGTTATTCTCTTCCATGAACTCATTGATGGCTCTTAGCTTGCTTGACTTGCCAAGAGGTCCAGCAATTAATTCGTGCATAGCAAGTAATAGGAACTCAGAGTTCTTATGCTGTACAGGAGTCTTTATACCTGTATGACCTTGTACACCACTCATGTTATTAACCTGAGTATATACATAAGGTTTCTTAGTCTGCCAAATGATATTGAAGTCAGCAATGTTCCAAGTACCATTCTTGAAATTATTATATGCTTGCTCCATCTCATCTGTCCATTGACCAGACATACCAAGTATTGCTCTGTAAGAGCTTAGACTTCTATAAGCCTGTGCATCTGCAACATTAACTGCCTTAAACTTATTGACAATATTATCTCTGTCTATCTTTGTCATTTCACCTTTCTTGACTCTCTCATCAAGAACTGTTTCAATGTCACTCAGTACAGAAGAGGTAATCTCATCATCCTTCAAGTAAATAGTTCTTTCCCAATCCCTACCAATTCTTTCACCCTTATAAGTTGCTTTGGTATTCATTCTGAGAGCTGGGGCATGTACCTCTTTATATCTCTTTTGGAAATCTTCCACATTCTTATAGAAAGCCAAATCAGTAGTGGTTAGTTCAATAATTTGAGAAGTAGCTAATTTACTATTCCAGTAGTACTCTCTGAGAGCAGCTTTAGCATTGTTCTTTACTACAAGGTTTTTATTGATGCCATCAGCCTCTTGCTTGGTGATGTCACCTCTTGTAGCTTTCTGAGTAACTATATCCCTAATCTGTTGAAATAGGTTTGCAGCCACTCTATCATCCACAGGATTATTATTGTTATAATCCCTTAGCAACAATTCCATATCTGTATTCCAAAGGGTAGTACCAAGAGCCTCTTTAGCCTTAATAAGAGATTTTGCAGTTCTTGCATTCTGCTGAGACTGTCCAGCAAAAGGTAAATATTTATATTTCCCATTTGCAGTTTCCTCAAGCAAGCCAATTCTTGCCCAATCTCTATATGTCTCCTCAAAGTCATTGTCCATAACCTCTCTTAGAGCACCTCTGATAAAGTCCCTCAATTCAGCACCACTTCCTTCCTTACTTAATCTACTCAATCTGTCAAGGAATGTTTCCCCATTATCATATCTGATAGAATTAAGTGCAGGCAGGAATTTGAACTCAGCTCCTCCCATACTCTTTATACTTCCATCTTTCTTCCTGACAATATCATAGTTTGCTATAGGAGAGATGTTTGGATTACCATTTTGAAGTTCCTCATCTCTTGCTCTGACAAGCATTATTCTGTCATATTCTTGATTGACTAAATCAGTCAGTTTATCAAGAATAATATCATCATAAGTCAGCTTGTTTCCATTCTCATCATATTCAACTCCACTGACATACTTTCTGAATCTGATGAACTCAGCAGAGGGAGAGTCTGAAAGAATAGGAACATGATACCAAGCCCACTTTACACTTGTTCTACTATCCTCTGGGTCTCCCCAGTATTCAGTAAGAAGTGCCAATGTATAATCCAAGTCATCCCAGTTGGTATAGTCTACTTTATCAGAGTTCAATACCACTTTATGACTCAGACCTTTTCTCATTTCCTCAGAATTGGCAAGTTGCTCCAACCAATCACTTCTCCATCTTCCATCCTTAAAGAACCACTCATACTGCTTAAACTCAGTATTAATGAACTCTTCAAATCTCTTCTTGTCTCCTCTTACATTCTTGAGCTGTTTAATCAACTTCCCAAGATAGTTAGGAGTAACATGAGAGTAATAAGACTTATCATTCTCTCTGACACTACTTTCAATAGCATCTTCAATCACATTAGCCATCATACTTGCAATCATGTTGTAAGCAGAGCCAAATGTATTGATTAAATCTCCTCTCTTCTCTGTTCCATCTTCTCTTGTCTCAGACTTTATATCACCCTTCTTAATACCACTGAATATTACATTCAATTGAGGTAATAGGAACATGATAGGGTCAGTGAACTTGATTGTATCAGAGGTTTTAATATCTGTAAGTGCATTCTTCAATACTGAAGGACTGGCATCAATACCAATCATATTCAACAGCTTCAGGATAGTATTCCAAATCCTATCCTCTTCAAGAAGGTTCAATCTTGCCTCAGTATCAAGATTAGAGAATTTGTTGTTCAGGGTTTCAACCCACTTGAGACCTTTCTCAGCATTCTCAATGTTTATATCCCCATTCTTCTCATATACACTATCATCATCAAGTTGAATACCATTCTCATAGTTATCTCTCCAAGCATCAAGAAGATAATATACACCCTCAGGCTTATTAATAGCAATAGTCTGCATCTTGAATGTACCATCAGGCATCATCTTTTTCTTCTGAATCCAGTAAGGCATAAAGTCCTTTCTGAAGTCTTGGTAGAACTGAGAGAATAGTGTTTCATCACCTTGTAAAAGCTTTGTTACTTGCTTTACCCAAGGCTTGTTCTTTTCAAGCTCCTGCATAAGAGGAATCATATCCTCAGAGGTAATCATATCCCTCAACTTATCAATGAAAGTTGCATGGACATAATCAGCATCCAAATATCTTGTGAATCCTAAGTCATCTTTCTCATACTTTCCTCTATAATCCAATTTAGGTACTTGTCTAATGACCTTTCTTACTGCTTGAGATAATGACTCATGGGAGCTTACTTGTCTAAAGTTGGTCATCCAACCATCTTTGAAAGTCTCTTCCTTATTGTAATCATCAGCTTGCTCATCAAGTTCACTATCTCCTTCAGGAGTATCATCATTCAAGTTGGCATCTTTAGGAGCAATATAGTTCGGGTCAATCCTAATTCCTTCTGTCATTACAAGCAATGTACTTGCTTCTTCTGCCAGAGGTTTGAAGTTATCAACAACCTTTCTATAGGCTTGTTCCTTATATGCAGCTTTCTTCTTTGCAGCAGCTAATTTCTGCTCATCAGAATATTTGTCTGCACCTTTAGCTGAATTGATTTTATCCAATTCAACCTTCACTCTATTCTCCTCTGTATCATTAATATAGGACTGGAATATATCCAATACTCTACCGAATAATCCAGCAGGAGTGTACTTCTTTATGACAGTAAATCTGTCAAGGGAACTCAGTTCCTTCTGTAATTGCAATCTTTCTTCATCAGAAGCAGTGTCCATTCTCTTGTTAATGGAATCATCCATTTCCTGCAATGCCTTATCTACCTCATTACTGAAGAATCTTGCAATCAAAGTAACTCTATCCCTTCTTGTTCTTGGGTCAAAGTCTAAATCAACCTTAGCCTGCTCTTCAATGGAAGAGACCTTAGGAGTATCAAATGAAGAGGATAATGCCTCATCAAGCATCTCTGTTACATCTGCATTCCTAAGCTTAAATCTGAAATCATTAAGTTCTTTTGCAGTAGGATACTCTTCAATAGATTTATTATTCTCTTTTTGCCACAAAGCTATAAGACCCTTTACAGATTCCTCAGTCTCACCCTGTAACTTCTTAGCCAAATCCCTAATCTCTTTAGTTGTTACTAAGCAATTATTCATATAATATCCTTGTTAAATAAAACAACAGCAAAGGTAAGTATTTATCCTTAATAAACCAAGATATTAAGTATAAAAGTTGTCACCAGTTAATTTGATTACTAATTATGGTATAAAGAAATAAGGAGAGTATTGCTACTCTCCTTAGAAAATCTCTTATTGTGGTCAAGAAGAGACAGTAAATAGCAGAGATTTTACTCTACCACATACTTCACTCCATTATATATCAAGCAACTTATGGTGTTAATGTTCACCAATCTTTCACCTGTCTCCTTCTCAGTTCTCTCAATATCCATGTCCATACATTTGTATTTACCATCTCTTGAGACAAACTGCATCTTGTAACCTCTCAGTACTCTATCTTCACCTTCAATATAGTCCTTTACCAAGCCTGCCATCTGATGATGTAGTAGTGCTTTCTTTTACTTTGGGTTTAACTAATCCTGTTCTCATTTAATAAACTTTTCTAAGTTGGACATAAATCTCTTAGTCTCTTCCTGAGTAATACTAATCTCCTTTATTTGAGCATTAATGACTCAATCTGAGCCTGCTTTGTTTCAATCTCTTTCTGCATCTCATCATTCAATGCAGATGTCTGATTGTGTGCAGTCTGAAACATAGCCTTCACATTGCTGAGTCTCTCTGCAAATGTAGCCTTTGCTACAGTAGCCTTACCATTACTAAAAATTGCCATATTCTTTTTCTTTTTAATTGTTTATCACAAAAAAAAGCAGGAATTACTCCTGCTATTCTACTAAGCCTCTCTGTATGAATGCCTCATGTAAAGGATGTGCCAGTTCTTGAGCCTGAGGATGTGCAGATGCAGCATCTCTCAACTCAAAGAAGTGTTTCCAATCACTTATAAAACCAGTCATAACTAACTCTGTCTTTAAGGAGTTAGGAAGAATAGCTCTTGCCTGTTGAGGAGCCCAACCTTCATTAAGAAGCCGAAAATAACCATCTTCAGAGTATCGACAATCATCTATAAAGATTTGAGCTACCCCATCGTGCCATCCTCTTTGAACAATTTTTGGATAGACTCTACTTCCATAATCCCCTTCTGGAATATCTGTCCAGCATGGAATAATGAAAGTAATTTCATTATTAAATTTACTTTTAGAATAATTACAATATCTTGTACTCTCCTGAGCAAAGCTAAACACTCTATGCCTTACAAATTCATGGGACACGCCTCTATCACAAATGAATCTTACAGTTACTCTCTTCTCATGATGCTCTGTAGGTTCACAGATATACTGCAAGTCATCAAGCCAGTCATTCTCTACCAGTACTCTGAGATTAGTAGTAACAGCTACTCTCTTCTGACCATTAACCTCACATATCTTGAACCCCTTTGAATAAGGATTCTTAGTATATTTGCCCCATCTATTAGCCTCTATAGGTATTATAGTTTCCATAGGCATAGCCAGATACACTGTACCATGCTCCAGCATAGCTCCATGACCAGACTTAATCATCCTATCCACAAATCCTTTAGCAGAATCTTCTGTTATCTTATCTTCAGACTTATAACAGGTTCTTCCTGCAATCTCAGTCTGCTTATAGATACCTTCAAGACCACATTGCTGGTCTAAAATATCAAAACTTGGTTTAATTAGCTTCATATATAAACTTTGTTAAGTCCTCAGGAGTAGCAGGTAATCCTGTCATCTTCCTGATTAAATTATCATTCTCATCCAATACAAGCAGAGTTGGTATTGCCCTTACACTATGCTTAATAGATAAGCCCTCTTCATCATGAGAATCAATATTTACATTTTCATGTTTAATATCAAGGTCTCTCATCATTCTCTCAAGCACCTTGCAAGGACCACACCAATCTGCATACAACTTTACTACCTTCTTCATTTCCTCTCCACTTCTAACATTACTGGAACAGCTCCTTTGTCTGCATTGTAGTTGGGAACACATAAGAAGTGTGTATCATCTATCTTATATGTAACCCATTTACCATTCTCATCAATCACTTGATACTGATTATATTGAGTATCATGATTGAAAGATGGCTTACTACAACATGCAGACATAAGAACTGCAACCATCAAAATCAATAACTTCTTCATTTTATTTCTCTTATTGTAGTATGTTTTTGACAATCTTCACACCAACATTCACCTTCACAAATGTCATCTACATACTCATTGGTATTGGCATTAACCCATGCCTGCACTTGGATATTAGTTCCTCCACATTTACTACAACAATATGTAGGTTTATCCAAGTTATTTGGGTAATACAGCATAGTGCCCATAGAGTTCTTATGAACATCTACATCAGGAAATGCCTCACTGAATGCTTTAGTATTGAAGGGTTTTACAATGAGATGAATCCCTTGTTTAGTAGGCACTTCAGCATAGATATAACTATCCTCCACTTCTTTAAGTGCTTCTACTGAAATATCAGAACCTTTCCTCCTCCAAGCCTCTGCATACAACTCAAAGAGTTTCTCCTTGATAGAGTTCTTTAGTAACACATCATCTACATCTACAATCCATTTGGGCATCCTTGACTTGAGTTCACCTGCTGCACTATTGAGACACTTTCTTGGATTTCTTACAAGACCTTGATGAATGTCACTTGCAAGTTTCACAAGTATCAAAGATTGTAATGCACTAAAATCCTTTCCTGCAACATTAATGTATGCCCTTGCCTTGTAGTGCTCACATAAGAGAATGATTTCATCTTTTACTCTCATAAGATGTTCAGCACTTCTTATAAAGTAAGTCTTGATTGCACCTTCCCTTACCTTTTCTCCCTTATGGTCTTTTGCCCTCTGTACAATTTGGCAATGAAAGAACATATCATTTGCCTCATTGAAGTAGAACATAGACTTGATTAGTTCAAAGTTATCTACCATACTACTTCAGTTTGAAAGCCAATTCTTCTACAGTAGATACTCCGAACTCTTTCATAAGCTCATTCTTCACAGAAGATTGAAGCATATTAATAGCTGTAGTAATGGAACCAATAGGGTTTCCTTTTACCAGCTTCTTGAAATTTTCAGATTGTTTACTCATATTATTTCCTCCTTTTATTCTGGTATAACTTCCATTTCATCAACATTCCACCCCTTCAAATCAAAGATAGCTTGTGCCTCTTTCTTTGACTTAGGAGCTATGTAATCCCAAGCATTTTGAGGTAATGTAATCTGCTCTTCAACTGCCCACTTTAGGTCACAATCAGAATAGTCTACATCCTCAAAGTATTCACCATCTTCATCTTTACCAGAGTCAGTAATGGTGTAGTCAGACACCTTTATCTTGACAGTCTTGCTGAGTGTCACAGATACAGTCACTTCAATCTCCCTTTCAGGATTATCAACTTGATTCCAAGGTGCATTAGGGTCATGCTCTGCACCGGGGGGATAATATCCACTTTCAGTCATTTTACTTTTTTTAAGTTAATGTTCAAGTTATTTTCTTTTATCAGTCTTCGAGCAATTACACATTCAAGATTCTGAGGAATGCTGATGTGCCTCCCTTCATCATTGACATAGATAGCATGGCTTCCATTATGTCTATCATAGTGAAAACCATTCTTCTCTACTATCTTGATGAACTCTCTTGATGTGTATTGTTTCATGTTACATTGTCCACAACTCTGATACTCTTCTAAAATCCTCACCTTTAGGAATAGGGCAATCTTTAATCCACTCTATCTCCTTAATTTGCCATTTAGAGAGATTAATGTTGTCAGGAAGTGCTTTCTTAATGTCAGGGAAGAGGTTAAGCCTCATTGATTTCCCATCAAATAATCCAGCAGTGTCTTCATTCATCAGATTATTAAGTGTTATGAAATCCTCTATATCACTCATTTTATGAGGAGTAAGCACAATCCCATCTATCTCATTTAGTACACCCAGAATCTTCCCATAATCACATATTGCTGTATATACATACAGCTTTGGATTGCTCCCTTCTGCTTTGGCAATTGATTTCACAACATAAGCAAAAACTGCCAATTTAGCAGGAAACAATAAAGGCTCTCCACCAGTGAACATGATTTCATCATAGTTCCACCTATTCACCACTGGCAATTCATCAAAGTTCCATGAGTTGTTACAACACAAGGGGCATTTATTAGGACATGAGGTTGTCACTAATAATCTTAATTTCCTGTTCTGTTCCATAAAGTCTTTTGCATTTTTCACATACATAATGCCCTCTACTATCAATAGTTACAGCAGGTTTACCACAATAGTAACACCTATTCACTGCATTGAATCCAAGGGCAATACTACTCTTTGTAAAATCCTTGATTACTTCTCCTATAAGAGTCTGGGCTTGTGAGAGTTTCTCTTTCTCTTCCTTAGTCATTGGTGCATTCATAGGAATTATCATTCCTTTAATTCTCCAAAGAAGATTAACTCTCTTTCTCCAAGACTCTTGTTTAGGAGAAGGAGAGGCATGATAACCTCTCCTATCAGGGCTTGTATAAATTAGCCTTCCTGTACTATTCATGATACCTCACCTCCTAATTGCTTAATTCTATCCTTAATATACCAAATAGCTTTCTCCAAGTCCTCAATCTCTTTTTGATTATCTGTAAGGCTTGCATCCTTTTTGAGTCCAGCCCTCCAAAGATACTTGATGGCATTGCCAATAGAAAAGCAATAGTGTCTTGTGACTTCAATACATTCTATACCACTTGGATGAGAGGTATAATGCTCAGGATGATTCACATTGTCCTTTACTTCCATTTTCCCAATCTTTTAGTTTAACAAACTTATTAAGAAAGTCTTGTCTTTCTCTAATATACATATTACCTTTCTAATCTCTGTAAGCAACAGAAATAATCCATTCTCCTGTATCAGGATTCTTCATCTTACATAAATCAAATGGTATGTATTAATTTCCTGTTTTGGTATATACCCAAATTCTCTTTTTGTAGTCCTCAAGTGACAATTTAATGCAATACCAAGCTCCAGCCATAAGTATTAAAATTGCCCCTATCAGAATTAAAATCTTCCAGTCTTCCATGTTTTCATTTTTAAGTTAATGTATCCAACAATCTCCTACAGTTGCTTCTGCTGGAATAGGTACTGATTTACAATACTTTGCAGCAGATTTTTCCATAGTTTTACTTACAATCTTAGGAAATTCTTCAAGTTCCTCAGGATATTCCCAGTTACATTCATCATGAGTAAGATTACATAATAGACATTTACCAAAGTAACCATTATCAACTACCCAATTAAATATAGCTATTTGACTGTCTTTAAGAATTATAGCTCCTGTACCTTGAGTAGGAGAATTAAGACTCTTCCTGTCAAACTTAGCTACTTCTTGAAAATGCTTTCTTACTTCTTGGTAGACTTCATCTTTATAAGGCTTGTGAAGAGTTCTATACTCTTCCCAAAAGTCTTGAGTATAAGATTTCTGTCTTTCCATCCATCTATTAAATCCTTCCCAATAAGTCTTATGCCCAGTAATAGGACATAATAGAATGTAACCTTTAGTTCTAACTATCTTAGATGCTTTTTCTTTATACTTAGAAATACCGGGAAAACCTTTAGCATAAGCATTTTTAAACTCTATTGCTTTCTCTAAAGTACATCCCATAGCATTCTGTATAGCATATTCAGAACCACCAAACTGTTGAGAAAACTCTATACTCTTTACTTCTTTTCTTTGATGAGGATAGAGCTTTTTAATATCCTTTATAGGTGTATCTCTAGGTATAATATCTGTATATACCATATAAGCACATAGACTGTGCATATCTCCACTACCATATAAGAATTCTTCAATCATTGATTTCTCCTGATATATATCAGCACCTAATCTAGATTCTATAGCACTATAATCACAACTACACCATTTATTACCCTTCATAGCTGTAAAACAAGCACGAGTAACTGGGTCACTAGGTAATTGTTGCATGTTAGGATATGGACAAGCTTTACCTTCTTTCTTCTGTTTTGAAGAAGGATTTATAGGTAAACCTTTTACTTTAGCTAAATCATTATTATTATCCTTACTGCCGCATGACATTCTACCAGTATCAGCTCCTAATTGCCAATATTGAGTATGTATTCTACCTGTATTAGGATTAATAGCATTAAGATGATTCTGCCCAAAAGATGTTACTACTTTAGCTGAACCATTATAACCGGGATAATAATCTTCATCACCTTCTTCTCCTTTACCTAAATATAGTCTAAGAAACTCATCATCTATTCCCTTCTGTTTCTTTAATACTTTCTCCATTGCACTATCTTTATCTTCTCCACTTTCTTTATCTTCTATTGTAGTGTCAAACCCCAATTTCTTTAATAAAGGAATTACTTGTTGTGAAGAAGACCATTTAACAGTACACTTAGGTCTAGTATCAAATCTTGTAAATAAATCACCTTGAGTATCTACATAAGTAAACTCTTTAAGCTTAGGATGATTACATACATAGTTATTCAAATCTGTAATAGCATTTTCAAGATTTTTTCTATCATTTGCCATTTTAGCTTCCCATTTATCTTCCTCAAGATGAATTCCAGACCATTCAAGATATGCTATAACAGGAACAAAATCACACTCTAATTTAGCTGCTAAAATACAATTTTTAGCTTTACACTCAGCTATTTGACTAAGCATTATATCATATAGATAAACAACATCACCAGCAGCATATTGAATAACAGTAGTATCTATACCTCTCCAATGAATTTGACCTCTTACAGTTTTGTCAATATATACATTACATCTTCTTTGTGCTATATCTTGAAGACCATAAGATATACCAAACTCAGGATTTTTATATTCAGGAGGATAACCAAGATATAATAACTGTTCTACTATCATTGTATCATATACTTTTCTTGGTTTAATAGAATAGTTGTACAACCATTGAATATCAAACTTTAAGTTTTGTCCTATAATATATTTACTTTCTAGAACTTCCTTATATATAGACATATCAATAGTTGTACAATCTACTACTATCTGTATTGATTTATCTATACTACCAAATTGAGCTAATAATACTTGACCTAAGTGAGCATCTCTTCCAGAAGTCTCAGTATCAAATTGTATAAAATCCCATGTCTTTATAATATCTAAAGACTCTTTTACAGTAATGATTTTATAAACTTGATTATCAAGCATTTCTATTTGTGAAGTAACTAAATAAATCATACTATTCAAATGTTATAGTATAGCCAAATCCAGTAATAAAATCAATGGATTTAACTACAGCATTAGCTTCTTCAAGTAATGAGCCTTCAACTATCATAGGACCTCCTGATGGGTCAATAAACTTTCTCTTCTCCTCTACATATCCCATCCTAAGAGTGGGCATATCAGTCTTGATTACATAAGTCTTTGACTCTTCACCATTTAGTCTTTTCATCTTCTTGAGGTAATTATTAACACCACCTCTTGAATGCAACTTGATAATATCTTCCATTACCTGATATATGCTATAAGCTCCTTAAAGTCAAGGACATACTTATATCTCTCGAAGAACTTGCTTCCCAAGATACCATGTATCTGAACTCCAGACTCCTGCTTTACCACACTGAATGCTTCATTCAAGTCAGCAATACTGAACTCCTCTTCAAATACCTGATTCTTATATGTCACAGACATTTTACAGAACTGGTTACTAACCTTATTGCCTTCAATTCCAATAGTATTCATCTCCTTATCAGTCTTCTCATGGTCAAGAAGAGGAATAATAGAGCTGTTGATGTAAGACACATTACTTCCTGTGTCCAGCAAGAAGTTCAGTTTCTTATCACCATTATAAAATGTCACCACAGGCAACTCTACCAAATCCATAGCTTCCTTAAAGGAGATTTTGCTATTGTTCTTTTTTCTCATATCATCAATGGTATTGGCAATAAATGCTACTGCCAATACCAAGATGACCATACCAATCATCTCTAAAATCATGTTTCATGCTTTTTTTTCAGTTATTACTTAACTCCAGTGCTACCAAATCCTCCTCTATTGTTATCACCTAAGTCATCTACCTCTACAAGCTCAATTCCTGAACTAAATAGCCATTTCAGCTTTTGCCATACAGTAGCCTTCTGACTAAGCTGTATTCTAAATTGGCAAATTCTGTCTCCCTTATGAATAGTAGTGGCTTTCATAGGAGATGCAACATAATTCCACTCATCCCTATTACCAGAATAAACTTGGTCAATGACCCCAATTCCACTGGGAATAAAGATGTTGAGCTTCTTTGGTCCACTACTTCTTGATGCTACAATAGCCTCAAATCCATCAGGAAGTTTCATGGCTACTCCAAGAGGAATATAAGAGGTACTCATTTCTACATTCCTGTAGCCTATCTCCTCACCTTCTACAGTCTTTTTCTTGAGAGTCCCAGACTGTGCTGCATTGAACTCCACATCCTTTGCAGCCTTGAGGTCAATCCAATCTCCCTTTTCATTAATTTCAGGCATACAGCCTTCTGTTAGCACTTTTACTTTAATCTTTAGTTTCATGTCTTATAAATCCTTTTACTTTAATTACTTCTTTGATAGGAGTAAGTTGCCCTACTGCCACATTATTTGTTGAAGTCTTTCTGAACTTGAATATTGGAATACAAAGAAAGGTAACAACAGTAGTCCTTACTGCCAAATTGCCTTCTCTGTACTCCTGTGTTACCATACTTATCATTCCTTCCAAAATTTACTTGTTATATCCTCTAATTCACAGTCATGCACCTTGTACATTCTTTGATTAGTAGTCCTACTGTTAAGTGGACCAAACTCCTCCCTATAAGGTCCAAGTTTAATGTAGTCAAACCACCTTAATTGCCTTGCTACTATATCACTAAGCTCTTGCCTACCACTATACCATGCAACCTTTAAGTTTGTATGAGTTTTTACCCAACTTGCCAAAGCTACTATATGTATAGTGTCCCTATCACCACCCATGAAAGACACACAAGATATTCCCTTGTTATCTTCCAAAAGTTTGCTGAGAACTGTCTTATTCAGTGGATTACCAATATCCTCTGCCAAGTAAGAGCTATGACAGTTTTTGCATCCATTTTTACATCCTGTAATGTTTATACATAATGTAATTTCGTCAGGCACTTCTGCAAATGTCACTTGAGTATTCAAATATTTCAACATACTTTTTAACTATGTTAAGATTATCTACAGATAGAGGATATTTTTCTACCAAGATATTAAGATACTCCATATCTTTATCCTTTTTATAAGCAATTGCTTCTTCCAAAGTTTTGAAATTTCTATTAACCTTAGCAAATCTTCTTCTCAACCTAACACAATATGTATTATGAGAAGTAAGATAAATACCCTTACCTATAGTTGAAATAAAAGTGTTAATTTCTGGAGGTAAGAGAATACAGGTATTAGGGGAGTATATCTTAGGAATATTTAGTATAAGAGATTTGCAATCTTTATCTATTTCGAGACTATGACTACCATCTCCATTTTCTTCATACCATCTCCTAAAGTTTGAATACATCTTAAACTCTTCTGATACTGCTATTCCCTTAGCTCCATAAGTACTATAAGCAGGACATTTGGGGTCATAACATCTCCTCTCCATATTCTTCCAAACATTATAAATATGCTTATCAGTAATAGACTCATCACAGATAAATCCATATTCATCTCCTTTATCTGGATTTGAGACATTACCATATTGAGCACTATCCAATCTAAAATATAGCCTCCTATCATATCCTTCAAAATGTCCTGTGTAATAGTACCTATTCCTCACTCTCTTTGTTGATTTGCCTTCTATTACCAAGACATCACCACAACTTTGTAAAATTCTATTTTCCATACTAAGTTATTTTGATGCAAAGATACTAAAAATAATGCAAATAACAAAATCTCAAGGACAAATTATACACCTTTACTATAAACTCTTTTGTTAGCTTCAATCTGCCTGTCTTTACCAAATGATTTGATAGGTCTGAGATACCCAATTACCCTTGTGTATTGAGTAATGTTCTTACTATGACACTTGGGACACTCAGTGATAGGATGCTTAGTAATGTAATCACAATCATCACACTTGCTATTAGGAATATTAAATGTAAAGTAGTTAGTTCCATTAGCTATTGCAAAGTCTATCAGCTTGAGATATTGTTCCTTACTCAGATGGTCTTCAAGATTGATATGAGCTGCTGAGCCTCCATCAGTATATTGGTAAGTCTGCCTTCCATGAAGTATGAACTTGTCAAGTACTGAGGTATCATCATGTGCATCATAGAAGTATGAGTTATACAGATTCTCATCTTCTGGCACGATATAACCATCTTCCAAATCCCATCTGTAGTTCTTACCACCTAATCCTTCAGCAGGAACTACCTCAGAATTGAACAGGAAAGGTCTCTTCTTGTCATGAATAGAATGCTTCTTATTCTCTTCTTTGATAGTGCCAAGAACCAACTGCAAGAACTCAATATACTCCTTATTGTTACCAACAGTCATACCCAAGAACCTTGCAGCCTCATTCAAGCCATTAATACCAATAGTGCTGTACAACTTGCTGATGTGAATATATCCACCATTTGAAGCTGCAAACATATCTCTATCCTCAAGGTCATACAACATTGTCTTGAAGGCAATGTGATACTTATAGACTCTTTCAAGTATTGGCTTAAGATACTCCGCAAGTCCAAGAAGGTTGTCTTTTGTAAGATAGTTAAGGTCAGCCCCTGAAACCCTGTGCCAGTCCTGCACAATTCTATTGATATTCAAAGTAATTACATTACAACTACCTGTCATTACACCAGTAAGACCAGATGTAGGATTAAAGGTGTTCTCTGCAAGTTCATTTCTCAATCTACAGCAAGATGCAAGACTGTCAGCACTATCTGATATATAGGTAAAGAAACTGTGACCTTCTGCATACATTTCAGCAGTAAAGTCTTTGTAATCCTTATCTATAATATCATTGGTCTCTGGGTCATACACCATAGCCATTGTCTCTACTGGGAAAGTAAGAATCTGCTTGGTTCTCAGTTTATTAAAGAACTTCATAAACAGCTTCTGAAGACAATCTATAGCTTCCCACTGAGGTTTAGTACCATCAGGATAGCTGAACTCTCCAAACAGTGAATTGAAATATGTGTGGTCATAATAAGACACATTGGTAAATGGACTCTGATATGATCTATTACCAGCAGGCTGGTTTACACCATAAATAAACTGCTTGAATGCTTTATATATAGCATTTCTGATGGTTCTCTGCTTATTGCAGTGTGCAGTAGTGGTAATTTCATCAAGCTTTTCATACCATTTCTCTCCAAACTCTTTCACAATATAATAATTCAGTGCAATAAAGTATTCACCTACTGCAACTGCACCCTTACATTGTGAGGACAGTAAGAAGACAAGATTGGTAATTTGACCACTGAATGACTGTAAATCATTAGGTGCTGAAGGTGTAATGCCATCAATATTACCTACTCCCTCCATCATAAGAGGATACAGACTTACTGCCATACAATATTGCTTCAATACAGGAGTGGTAGCCTCATCGTGGGTATAAATAATATGATGATTCAAATCCTCCTCATACTTCTTAGCCACCTCAGGAAACATCTCATTTAGCTTATCCTTCATTCTCTGTCTCTGAATGATTCTATTGGTGGTTTTATACACCTCTCCTTCAAGATTAGCCACATTCTTCATAGTTACATTTGCATTAGCATCTGTCTCTGATGAAGTAGCTGCATTATCATTGGACTGACTATACTTATCCATATAATCAATCCTCTCTCTAATGAATCTTGCCTGCTTGTGTTTCTCCCTGTAAAGGATATATGCCTTTGCCACATCAAAGAACTTGTCATTCATGAGAATGTTCTCAATCTTGTCTTGAATCTCTTCAACACCAATAGCATCTCCTTCCAATTGAGAGAACAAGGAGTCAATCATCTTCACAAGATAGTCAGGCATAGGTTTACCTACTGCCTTGAATGCTGAATATACAGCCCTTTGAATCTTGTCAATATCAAAGTTCTCTTTTGTTCCGTCTCTTTTAATTACTATCATACTTGCTTTACTCCTGATTTAACCAACTTCTTATGTCATTTGTCTCAGTCACACCAATAGGATACTCTGGTGAATAGGTCAAGTAATAATGAAGTTCCTTCACTATATCTCTCCAATTTCTGCACACATATTGACCTTTTGAGCCATAAGTGCAATCAGTGATTGCTTGTGTGTCAGAATAAATCCACACTAAAGGCATTCTACTGTTCCTACTAATCACAATAAACCTGTAATCAAGTAACTTGTAGTCTTTGTAGACCTCATCCTTATCAAGATTCTGCCTGATTATATACCAATACAACTGGGCTTGAATCCAATAATTCCACTCAATGAATGATTTGTGGAACTTCCATTCTTTCTTACTGGAAGTCTTCAAATCACAAGGTATAATGACCTTGTTCTTGTGGTCTACTATAATCAAATCAGCCATACATCTTAGAGAGATACCTTCCCATTCTCCCTTAAATTTAAGCTGATAAAATCTTTCAACATCATGATTGAATGGATTGTCAGGCTCAAAGTACCACTTAGTGAACTTGTGATTTCTTAGCTTATCAACACAATCCTGTGCAGCTTGGTAATCCTCAGTACTAACAAGAGTCTTATCCATAGTAAGGAACAGCAGATTATAATACTCTGCACACTCTTCCTTAATCTTCTTAACCCTGTATGTAGCATACTTGGGATTAGCATAATAACCACACATTTCTCCAACACTGGCAATAATATCATCAGGAATAAGGTCTATACTCCTATAAGATTCATGACATGAATTGAACAATACTCTTGCCACTTGGATTAGATTATCACTGATAGCAGGAAACTGTGCAACCTCAAATCTTTTATCAAACTCTTCCTGACCATCTGTGAGAAGTGTATCTACCATACTGCCAAATAATAGGAATGGGGTCTCCAACTTGTCGTACAACTTATCCAAGTTATCAAATCCTTCTCTATTAAATCTGGCTATAGTGGAATATGAATATGCAGGGTCTGCTCTATACTCTTCCTCACTTACTTGCCAAGAAAGGTCATACAATGATTTCCTTTCCATCAATAAAACTCTTCTTCAATTTCACAATCATCAAAGCCTTCATTATATATGTCATCTTCAGGTATTTCCAACTGAACAATATATATATCTACTTCAGACTTTAACCTACTCAAATCCTCAAGATTTACCTTTAGGTACTCTTCTTTCGGATTATCACTCTTCAAACTTCTCCTCACCTTATATATGGCTGAGTCTATTAACTCTTTCAGTGAATCAAAGTCTCTCTCATTTAGGAACTTATGCCCCAAAGGAATGTCTCTTTCAGGCAAAGAACATATCAATGCCTTCATTCTCTCTACTGGCTCACTCATATCTAAAAATAAATTTTCTATGATGTTTTCTTTCCCCATCACAAACTCTTTTGATACAGGAAGCTGTAGTACTTAAGTGAATTGCTGCCTCATTGATAGAAGGAAATCTGTTAAGTATTTCACCACTTTGACTTAATTGGATTACAGGATGTCCTTTTGCTTCCTGTATATCTATTTTATGCTGTTGTGATTTATTATACTTACATATATTTTTTCTTAATCTATCTAAGGTTATTGGATTATTTTGGTTCTCTAGAACTGTCACCCACCTAAGATTAGTAACTACATTATTGGACGGGTCAGTATCAATATGGTCTACTTGAGGTCTATTATCAGGGTTAGGAAGAAAAGCTTCAGCTACCAATCTATGTACTTGATATGGTTTACCTGTTGAATTAGACCAATCTCTTAACTTAACATACTTATATCCTCTCTTATCAGAAGTTAAAGTCATAAGTTTAAGTCTTTTCTTACCATGAAATTGTATTGACCTTACATTACCTAAATTGGAAACTTCATATAATTTCTCAAACCCTACAACAGGTCTCCACTCTTCTTCTAATCCGTGCATCTCACTTAAAACTTTATTCAATTCTTGTATAGAATGTACTTCCCTAAACTTATAAGGTAAACTCTTATCTATAATAGTTTTTATTATAAGTTTCTTTTTCAAACTCCAAGAGTCATTAGGATATCCCTTTGCTTCAATTAAATAATCTCCACATTTAAAATCGGGAGTATAATGGACAGATTTTAAAGTCTGCCCATTATATTTGATGGAAGGTAAAAGTTCTAATCTTATACTTTCATATTCAAAAGGTATATTTTTAGATTTTAGAAATTTAGCAATCCTAATCTCCAATTGACTTCTATACTTTATTCCTTCAAATTCTCCAGATTTAGCTCCTCTAATTTTCTTGTTATTACTTTCCACCTTTACTCTTGAACATTTCTTTCAGTATATCTCTCACAATAGAACAGGCAATTTTTGCGTCACTTACAGACCTAAATGCTGCAAAGTTTCTGTAGTTCTTGATATGAGCCTTGTTAGCTTTTGTAATTCTACCATCCAGCATAGAGATTACATAAATCTCAGGGCTGTTCTCAATGTGGTCTTCATACTTCTTATCCAACTCAATGGCAATCTCTCTGAGTACCATAGAGAATGCAGCAGCAGGAAGAATTGAATCCACACTATTGAGATAGTTATAAATCTTCTCAGGTTTCCAACCAAGTCTGACTGCAATCTTCTCAATATAGAAGTTCATGTCCATAGGAACTTCACCCTTTGCACAATGTTTACAAAGACAACCAGCCTTATGAGTACATTCCTTCATAGGTGTCAGCACACCTGCCTTAATCAGTTCAGGCAGAGTCTTCTCATTTACAATGATTTCCTGCATAATAAACCCTTTACCAAAGGGAGTATCTGCTACACCATGCTTGATAAGTCTGTCACCCATCTTGACTTCTTTGCCATTTTTCAAAATAAATTTTTCCATCTTCTTTTTATTTTTAGAAAGTTAATATTCTTGATACCAAGTTATTGGCATCCCATACATTCCTTTTGTCAGTTTACTGATTTGTTCAAATACTGTATGTGGCATTGCTTCACCTGTTCTTGCAAAGTATGCAGGATGATTCTCTTCCAATACAGTATTGAACTGCTTATTGATATAAGGCTTGAATGTCTGAGCCTGTTTACCAAATAAGACATAAATTATACCAGTCTCATTCTCAGATAGTTTCTTCAATAGACTTGCTATGAATGGTCTCCACAGCATCACATGAGAACCTATCTTGTTCATTTCTACTGTGAGAGCTGAATTAATCATCAAAATCCCTTGCTTTGCCCAACTCTCTAATGTGGGGTCAAAGATAATACAATTATGTGGAATTTCAAAATTTATTGCAGCTTCTTTTACTATTTGTAAAGAAGGAGACAAGTCTTCATCTCTTGTCCCCTCCTTATTGCCAAATAATATCCCAGTAGCTACTCCCTTCTGAGGGTATGGGTCTTGACCCAACATTACAACCTTGAGCTTATCATAAGGACAAACCTCAAATGCCTTAAACACATTACTTTGTGCAGGACAAATAGGCTTTCTCCTATATTCTGGTCCAAGTTTGCTCAATACAGATTCAAGTTCTCTCTTATCTATTACTCTCATCCATCTGCCAAAATACTCTTCAAGTGTCATAGATAAAATTGATTCAGCACATCATCTACATTATCTGCAAGTATTTGATTCAGCACATCATCTGAGCATTTTTGAGGAGTTGGTTTGGCAGGATTTTCTATGAACTTACTTACATCATCAATCAGTATTTGAGGCTTAGTTCCTTCAGGAATATCACTCCTGAAATAAACATGAGTACTGACTGAATCAATATTGTGTGATACATAGAAAGGAATAACTTTTTTAAGAATAGACTTGTCTATCAGACCATCACCTCTCAAGAATACCTGAGGGCTTACATGAATCATAGGTTTGTAATAAGACATCACTTGTCTGCCCCTATGTTCCATCCTCCTACAAACAATGGTGCACAGAAGCAGGATATTGAAGTCTTTGTCCAATATAATTCCTTTGCCTCCATAATATACTTCTCCTTTGTTTGTTGTAACTTTTTGCAATCTCTGATTGAAGTCTACTCTTGAGAAGAAGTCATTCACTATACTATCAGCAGTTCTCCTTGACTGATTATATGTATTCACATACATTGGAATGACTATCTTACTTGCATGACTTATATATGGAAACTCCAATTTACCTCTAACCACAGACTCTACAGCAGACCTTGCAAAGACAGGAACCTCAATTTCATCTGAGGACACATCAATTACAAATAGCCTGTTAAAGGCATTATGGTTATCAAGTGTAGTTTCTGTATTGGTCACATCATTTACTGCTGTGTCATCATACCCAAGAAATACTCTCATCAGAGTGTTTTCATATCTCCAGCTATACTCCATTATGCTTCAGTTTTATAGTACATAGTTTCTGCACTGTATGTAGTATAGAATGGCAGGTCTCTATCAATAAGAGGCTCACATTGGTTTGCTACAAAGTTCACAAATAAATTGACCATCACAGATGCAATCATGTTAGCCATGAATGTAGTTTGCTTATATGAACAAACTGTTGCATCTGCCTCCATATCAGAGAATAAGAACTTCTTCTCATATCTATTGATATTGAACTCATCATCTCCTTTGATACAGAGTACTTGGAACTCTTCTGCTGCCAATCTTCCATCTATATACAGGCAATTAGCTCTTTCTGCTTCTGACTTACCTCTTACATGGTCTAACCACTTGTTGAAGAAAGTCTTTCTTGCAGCCATATTATCAAAGCCACAAATCATAATGTCAGAAACGTCATTTGACTCATCAAATCTTTCAGGAACTGCAAATACACTATTGTAGTCACAATATTTACTAATCATCCCTGAGAGGGCACTTACCTTAGGATTTCCTACATCCTCTCTACTATATAACTGACCTGACATATTGACAGTTTCAACTATATCTGGGTCATAAATAAAGAGTGCAGCAGGTTTCATTCTTGCTAATAAGAAGCCTACATAAGAACCAATACCACCAACACCTGCAAGTATAACAGTCTTTCTCTGAATTGCTTCATACCAAATGGCAGAACTGAATCTTGAAGTAGATTCATCTATGAGCAGTGAACCAGAGTTTGTGGGAATTTCATTATGTGCCTCCTCTACTACCTGTGCTAACAACTCTTCCTCTTCTTTTGAAAGAGGGGAAGAATCTTCACTGTCAGGAAGAGATTCAATAAACTCTTCTTCTGGGTCTAAGCTATTTCTTTCTTCTATTTCATTCATCTTAAATATTCTTTTAAAATGTCAATGTATTCTTTGATATACACATTCTCAGGCAACTTGGTAAGTTCTTCAATGATGTCATGAGCACACAATGCAGCAAGCTCATCATCATCTAATCCCATATCTTCAAGAGCCTCATCTTCAGTAAACCAGCATAGGAACTCAATATATCCTTCAGCCCATGCCTTGAATAATTTCATTCCTCTCTCACCTTTACCAAATCTTCTCTCATAAAGAGGAACCATACCTTGTGCCCATTTCTTAACATCAATCTTACTTGCATTAGGAATAATGATACTTCCTGTAATCAATTGAAGAACAAGTGATTTGATGGTTTCCTTATTGAACTCTATATGACCATAAGGTATTTCACCAGAAATCTTATTGTCAATATAGTCTGTATCAAAAGGAAGCTCATTCTCACTCTTCTTGACAATCCTATTAGCAGGACCTATTTGACTTGTGTAAGATTGTGTCACTTTCTTACCAACTTCAGGGAACAAAGTGCCTTGCTGAGGCTTGCCACCTTGCCAATTACCATACCCACCAGTATATGCAGGTTGTTTAGGTGGAAGTTGTCTGGCTTTCTCTGCTTTGGCTTTCTTGATTTCCTCAAGTCTTGCTTTGAGTTCTTCACGAAAGGAATCTTCATTTCTCTCAAATTCAATCTTCAGATAGAACCATTCAAGCTCTTCACTCTCTACTGTATAAGTCTTGGTATCTGTCACTTCCTCATCCTCAAAAGTAGGATAGGAGAAGTTTTCTGTGATAGTTTTTGTAGCCTTTACTTTTCTTGTAATGGCTGCTGTATATGTACCTTCATTATTGACAATTAAAGATACAAAGTGATTTCTATCCATACCTTCTTCCTTCAAAGTAGCAGTATCTGTGCCACTGAAGAAAGTACTCATATTATTGTGGGAGTGAATAAGCCCCATCTGACAATCAAGCAACTCAGGATTATCAGTCATATAGCTGATTACATCAGGAGACATGTCAAACTCTGTATAAGCAGCAGTTCCAATGTCCATGACATAAATATCCACACATCTGATAGCCAAAGTGCCATCTTCAAATTTCCCTTCTGGTTTATAGAAGAGAGTGCCAGACCATTCATCTTTCCAGATTTGCTGGCATATATATCTTATTTTCTTCTCAACCTCTTCAGGTATAATCAGCTTAAAAGTATCTGACTTCTTCACTAATTCTATTACCTTCTTGGTCTCTTTGTTCTGCTTTTCCATACCTATAATTAATTACACGGAGAATTTTTGATAATATATACAATGCTATATTAATGTTGAGTATGATGGACTTGTTATCCTCATTCACTTCATTGATGTCTACAATATTGATAAGCACATCTACACCTTTGAAAGTACACATCCTCTTGCCATTGTAAGCTGCATATGAATTTACATTACAACGGGAATTTTCATAATAAATTTTATTATTTGCTATGATACCTTCCTTCAATACACCTTTTCTCTTGAGAGTGTCAAAGGTATATCTCAATTCTTTGTTATTGAACTTCTTATTGTACCAATCAATGAACTCATTACTGATTACAAGTATATACTCAGTAAGAGACATACCAATGGAATAACTCCCATTAGCATAGTTGAACTTCAGTTTACCCTGCTTGATAAAGTAGGAAACAAAGTCTTTAATCATCTCTTCTATACCATCTCCATAATAATCAAGATGATTAATTACTTTGAATACGCTTTCTCCAGCACTCATATTTGAAGTACCAAGGCTTTCCAGCCTGTGATAAGGGGTTCCCGCAATAGACTCTACCTCAACATATTTGCTTAATTCAAGACAGAATAACTTCCATATATCAGAGTCAAATTCCCTACTAAGATTGGACATAGTATCATTGATGGGACCAGTTCCTGTACATGGAGTCTGAAACCGAGTGAAGTCACTTATAGGAATACTACTTACATGAGAGTGCATATACCCATTACTAATATGAAGATAGGTATATTCAGCTCTATTAAGAGCAAAGTAACCATTCATTGAGCCATTACGAAGTATATTAACCTTTGCATACAAATGATTAATATCCACAAATCTATTGTACTCATTGGTAATTCTCACATGAGGAAAATGCACAAGTATGAACCCTGAACCAAATTTTTTCCCTATACTGTCCACCATCCACCCACTACAAAGTTGGTTGAGGACTAAATCAAGTACCTCACCTCTAAGGTCAGTTAAGGACTGCCCTCTATAAGTGTTGTAATCCTCCCTACTCATACCAAGCAACTCTCGTGAGGCATACTCAGAGATAGGAGTTACATCAAGCCATGACTTGAGTCTATCAACACTCATAAATCCCTGCATATCTACTTTATCTTCCCCAAAGAAGTCATTGAATATAGCCAACACTTGATTAGGTTTATCTATAAGTAGGGAATGCAGTTCCTCTATTTTATTTTCTATTAATTCATTCATGCAGAATAAAAAAAAAATAGGTGGGGGACATTTCTATCCACCCACCTATTAGTTAAACACTACTTTGCTTATCTTGCAAAGTCAAACATTTTGTCAATCTCATCATCAGAGTAAGGAGATGCAGAAGAAGGCTTGTAATCCTCAGAGGCAGCCACTTCAACTTTACCACCAAGAATGTCTTCAATCTCCTCTGCTTCATCATCCTCAAGAGTACCATTGTCTGTGAGGATAGTAAGCAGTCTGGAGAGTGCAGCTCTTGCCTTGGTATCTACACACTCAGTAGTGCCAGCCTGTTCTTTAGCTTCCTCCTTTTTGGTTTCAGCTACTTCCTCTCTCTTTGCAGGAGTCTCTTTCACAGGCTCTTTTGCAGGTGCAGCAGGTGCAGGCTTGGATGCAGACTTCTCATTTACAAGTGCAATAAGGTCAGCAGTCTTACACATAGTGAAGTTCTTGCCAAATCTCTTTACACACTCTTCCTGCAAGCCATTTGCTTTGATTGCAGCATAAGCATCTGCTCTGCTCATATCTGCACCACTTCTGATTTTCTTGTTAGTGTTGGTCAGCATGAATACCAACTCATTGGTAGTCTGACCTTTGTAAGGCACATCATGAGGAAGAACCGAAGCATCATCCCTCAATTCTACTTTGGAAGTACCTTCATAGAAGGTCATACCATCATAGTCAATACCATTCTGTCTCAAGTCAGCTTTCAATTCAGCCAAAGTAGTAGCTGCTGACATGATTACACTCTTCTTCTGATTTCTCGTAGAAACAACTGTAATTTTTCTTGCTTCCATTGCATTGTTTTTTTTTAGTTAGACACTTTTGTTAATGAACAGACCTATCATGATTTCTTTGAATTTTTCTTTGTCTTGAAGAGAATGATACAGGTCTGAAATATCTTTCCCTCCTTCAAATTTAGGTAATACTATATTAGTGAACCCAGTTGATGCTGACAGTTTCTCTCCATCTATGAGACCAGCTTCATCATTATCAAATAAGATAAATACTTGCTTGTATCTTCTTTTGAGTTCACTAATAGCAGTATCACTCATTTTGTATCCTTCACCTTGGGTAGCCAAAGCAGGAATACCAGTATTAGCCCACAGACAAAGTGCATCCTTGAGAGATGAGCAGATACATATTCTCTCCCCATACTCAGGTACTTTTGTCCATAGGCTTATTACTGATGTGTCATGTTTGTTACTCCACTTGTAACCATCCTTATTGAATGGTTGGTAAATCTTGAGAGTAACCTTACCCTCTTTATGCTCCACATAAGCATAGGCATATCTATCTGCACCAAACACATATTTATGACCATCTTTTATGACAATCTTATGTGATATGGGGTAAACTTCTGCATATTTAAGCCATTTTAAGGTTATCCCATAGGATTCCCAGTACTCAATATCATATTTCCTCCATTCCCTAACCTTACATTGAAGGTCAGTAGTCTTGCTATAACTATTTGTAGTCATTACATTACAGGGAGTATATGATTTAATATGAGAACCTACCTTAAACTTGGACATATCCTCATTAACTCTCTCAAGAACCTCTTTATAACTGCAATTCCACATCTGACCAAGCAAGTCAAACAGACCTCCTCTGTCTCTTGTAGATAAATCAGTATAGAATATTCTCCTGCCATCAATAGAATATAAACCAAATGATGGTCTTCTGTCCTCCCTCAGAGGAGAGTGAATTATACAAGGAACCTCTGTAACACCCAAGTAGTATGACAGAATATCTGCTTCTGTCACTCTACTTAGAATGTCTTCAAGGCTCACAGAACTCTTACCAGAACTGAATGCCATATCTTATGTTCAATGATTTTTTTTATTATTTGCCGAACCAAGGAGAGGGAGCACCTGCACTTGGTGCATCAAATGGCATATCACCATCATCTGCATTACCACTGAAATCAGTGGACTCAACTGCATACTCCTTCAAATCACACACACTGAACTCTGTAGTAGGATAAGCACCAGCAGCCTTTCTTTCCTGCAATTCCTCATCCAGCTTGCTGTAATCAGTGATATTGTTCTTCAAGAACTTCTGAGTATAAACAGCCTGATACTGCTTATTATCATCAGTAGTTCTTACACCGAACATACACTTAACCTTATTCTTAGGCTGAAGTGCAATCACATTTCTCAGCTCAGAGAAATCTCCCTTGAAGTAGTCCTGAATCTTGTCAAGTCTTGCTTCTGCCTCAGACTTGTCTTTCAGTTCAACTACCTCACCATTCTTCTTTCTGTAAGACTTGTTAGGGATATTCAGATAAGCCTTGATAAAGCCAGTGAGTTCCTCTTCACCAATAAATGCAGGTCTGAAGTCAGCAGGCTCAAACCAGCTGAGACTCTCAGGTACTCTACCTGCCTTAGCATCCTCAATAGGAAGCCAAGTGGTCTCACCATACTTGTTGATTACCTGTACTTTGCTACCATCTCTGTTGTATCTTACCTCCTTAGCAAGGAAGAAAGACACTTTAGTCTTCATGTCAATGCCATTAGACTTCTCAAGGTCAGTCTGCACAATGAAATCAAGTCTCACCTGAGGTACTTTATACTTAGCACCTTCCTGACCAATCTCAGTCTCACCCATATATTCAGGTGCATTCTCAAGCTCTGTATCATACAGCTTCTCAAGTTCTGCTTTGTTAGGGTTTACAGCCAAAACAAAGACAGGTGCTACACCAATATATCTCTTGACCACATTACCTTCAGTGGACTCCTTACCTGTGGCAAATGCCATGAACAATTTGTTTGTCTTATTATTCTTACTCATAATGAAATTGATTTTATTTGGTTTTGTATCCTTGAGGAATTAAAGTTTAAGAGGGTCTTCCTCTTCTGCTGCTTCACCACCCATAAAAGGACTTACAGGAGTTTCAGCATCCTTGGGAGCCTCTACCTCACCCACAACCTCATTTTCATCTACTTCAATAGCAGTTGCACCTTCAATCTCCTCTGCTGCAACAGGAATCACAGTCTCAGGATACTTGAGTATATACTTGGTAATCTTAATAGGCTTACCATTCTTGTCTACTGCACCAGTAGTCTCAATAACCTTCTCTACAAGGTCCTCAGTACCATAACCACCAGTCATGGTCTTGATAGATGCCTCATACTGCTCCTGCATAGTGTTGAGCTGGTCATACTCTGCCTGAAGAGCATCAATCTGCTCTCTCAGCTTTGCTTTCTTAGACACCATAGGGTTCACACTCTGTGCAGTTCTCTTAATTGTTGCAATCTCAAACTTGCTAAACTTTCTTGCTTCCATGTTAATTTAATATTAAAATATTATTATTACTTTTCCTTCTGCATCTGTTAAAGTACAGATACCAAACTTCTTTTGATAATACTCTAAGGCAATAGAGAAAGGATTCTGCCAAAGGTTCATTACTACTAAATAAGATATTAATCTTTGTGATAATAACTCATCTTTTCCTTTCTCCATACAATATCCTGCAATTACCTCAGACACATCCTTAGTAGATAAGATATTTACCTGTGCCTTACGAGTAATGTGTAGAACCAATTCCCTATCCATTATAGTATTCATTGACTTTAGCCACTACAAGTCCAAGGTCATTGGGAATGTATAACTCAGGGAACATTCCATAAGGAGATTTGGGAGAAGAAGTAAACTCATCCTCATTGGTAATGAACTCTTTCACAATCTTCTTCTGACCTGCATCAAATCTTGACCTACCTACGAGAGTAACATCAAATTTGCCTTCAGGAGTTACATACTCATCAACCATCTTGCCAGTGGTTTTCATCTTCAGATAGATTCTGCCATCCTGCTGAGGAACTTCCTCTCCATGAGCCAAGATAATGATATTCTTATCACTATCTCCATACTTCTCAATAGCAGAGAAGATTTTACCCATGAAGTATCCAATCTTCTTAGGAGTATCCCATCCACCTTTCAGAGCATTATCCATGTAGTAATCCTGCATGAGATAATTGAAATCATCCACCACAATATTCTTGTATGGACTCTGAAGTAACTGTTCAAGAAGAGTTGCTATCTCCTCTGGGTTATTGGAGATATACCTGTTTCCTGTAGCCACTTTACCCTTCTGTGCTACCTTGTACAATTCCCTACTCTTGGGAAAAGTCAAAGGCTTTGAGGTAACACTGATTACATAGGTCTCATTGGGGTCTAAACCAACATGGTTCAACTCAGGTACTTGACCCATACTGAAAGTCTTACCAAAACCTGACTTTGCAAGCACTAAAATTCTACTCATCTGTCTTTGTTTTATCTATTATTAAACACATTTGCAAAGGTATGATATTAAATCCACCTATGCAACTTTCCAACTATCTTTTTAATTGCAAAACTAAAGAAAGACTTATTGGTCTTCCTTCCTTTGAGAGATTCAATATAGTTATATACCTGCTGCAATCCCTCCTTATCTTCTGGTCTTGGGAGTTCATTGAATGTGCTTACTGCACCATCAAAGAATAAAGGACAGATTTGACCATTTGCTCCATAATCTCTATCCTCAATAATCTCCATGAATCTGATATGATTCCTAAACTTAGTAATATCATATCCTTCATACTCCCTTAGACCATATTTGAATGGACTATACAAACCAATAACCATATTGGCATCTCTTGTGGTAGTTTTGCAATCTGCAAGACCATCTGATGAAGGCTTTAACTTGTTGAGTTTCATATTCTCAATGCCTTCCTGTGCCTGTGCCTGATGCTGAATGAGCACAAAGATGAAACTTAGTTGGTTTCTAAGTGTGATACCATACTTACTCATCTTGTCAATAGTTTCCATCTTCTTCATTCCACTCTCATTAGCCAAATTTGAGGCATTGTCAATTATGACAATTACCCTCTCTTCAGGGTCATCAGGAGTGTAAGGATGTATAGGGTCTACTACCTCAACCTCCTTTAATTCATCAGTCAGCTTATCCTTTCTCATCTCTTTTCTAAAGTTCAAGTGACCATGTGAGAGAGCATAATCCCTACAATACTTGTTAATGCCTGTAGGGTTTCTTTGGTCATCCACAAATGTCACCATCTCTTCAAATGCCTTGATATATACTTGATACCTTTCAGTCTCAAGCAAAGAAAGAATCTTCTCATCTACAGGATGGTCTTTATCAGTACTCCTTAGTTCAGTTGGTGATATTTCCAAACCATCCAATCTGAACAACAAATGACAAAGGAACTCATTATATTTCTCCTCTGGACTCATCTCCAAAGTAAAATACAATACCCTGACCTTCATCTCTGGGTGCTCAAGTGTAAAGAACAAAGGTTCATAGATAAACAGATAATCACAGAACTTAGATTTACCTACTTTCTGATTGGCTGTTACAACTATAAATTTCTTCTTCTCTATACCCGGAACCCAACTTCTGAATCTCACAAAAGGAAATGGAATACAGTTATACAAACCTTTCTCCACTCTTTCTTTCCTTTCTCTGAGATTTCGCATCACTTCCTGAAATGTACTCATACTTAACTAAGGCTTGAAGTCCAATCATTTCTTAAATCCTCTTCCTGACCAGCATTCTCAATGTAACTAATCAGTTCTGAGTCACCTTCAACCTCTCCATTTGCACCAACTTTCTCCTTGAAGATGAAGTATTTCAATAATCTCATGTACTGATAATTACCATTGAATCCTTGCACATATTTCTCTGCTGCCTGAACTATCTGCTCATCAGTAAACTCATTGCCATACTTCTTAAAGAACAGTTTCAGTCTCCTTACAATCAAGGCTACTCCTTCTGCCCAATAATAATTAGTGCCATCCTTCTTGCCTTTTGGGAATACCTCCTTCAGTCTTGCAGCCAACTGGGTTAATCTATCCTGTGGCTCTTGCTGCTTATCAGAATCCATAATAACAGAGTCAAGTACTTCAGTTCCTTTATTTGTAAGTCTCCACCCAACTTGCTGGAATAGACCATTCCTTTCTGCTGTGATGAATCCTTTTTGAACCAAAGCTTTTTCAGCCCTCTCCAAATCAGCTTTGTTGTGTATAGCTAATAGCAAGAGAACCTCATCAACAGTCACTCCATTCTGTAAAGCAGCTTTCTTGTTCAAACTTATTGTTGTCATATCTCAAAATCTACAAGATTATCAACTTCAGTTATGTACTCATTATTAATACCTTCAAGAACATTATCCAAATAGTCCATATCCCTTGTATCCTTGTAGTAGAATATGAATTGTACAGGGTCATCAGCCCTTAATGACCTGCCAAACTTCTGCACAAATGCTCTCTCTTGTCCATCAAGCTGCACAATTATTCCTGCTTCAATGTCAGTAAGATTCTGTCCCTCCTGTAGCATACCAACAGCAAACAGACTATCTATTTGCTTAGTGTTGAAACTATCTATCACACTTAAAGAGTCGTCCCTTTTAGAGTGTATAGCATTCTTTCCACCAAGCAGTTCAGCCTGTTCTATACTTGTACAAAAACATATAAACCTCTTGCCTTGAATCTTGTGTAGCAGAAGTCTTGTTACATCAGTCTTACATTCTCCAAGAAATCTCTTCCTCTTTGAGCCAACCTGCAACCATTTGTTCTTGATATACTCCTGTCTTGTTCTGAAAAACTGACTTCTCCAATATTCAAACTGGTCAGTCAGGTAATCATACTTCTGTTGTTGTGTACAAGAAATTTCCAATGTTACATTAGGATACTTGGTCTTGTTCCTAAGATATTCCCACCTTTCATGGAACTTACACTTGTAAGTTACTCTCTTTTCCTTTTTACCCCACTCCTCTGTAATAGTATAATTTGAGTATGTACTATCCAGAGTCAGTGGGATTAAGAATACTTTAGGCTTGGGTAATGCTCCCCATTCTATAGCCTGCTTGAGAGTGACCTTTGAGACTGCAAATTCTCCAAAAACTCCAGTAATTGCTTGCATTACTTGGTCAGGAAGAGTTGCAGATAACAGAATTATATTCTTGGCAGTTATGGAAGTGAGGACATCCATTCTCAAATCAGAGCCAAGATGATGGGCTTCATCAAAGATAATCAAGTCCCAATCAGTATCTCTATACTTCTTCAATGAAGCATAGCATTCTATAATGATATTAGGAACTCTTAATTTCCATCTCTTAAACTCTTCTTCCCAATTGCCCTTATGTGCAATTTCTGCTACAACCAAGAGAACTTTGAACTCTTCTTTACCTTCTGCAAGATAATTGGCAGCCTCAATAGCTGCTTTACTCTTTCCTAATCCAGTACACCACTGAAGTGCAACCCTTTCATGGTTCTGAACCAATGATAAGGATTGGTTTTGCAGCTCTTCTCTATTCATTACCAAGTAGAATATTCAAGTGACTTTCCTCTTTGGCAAGAATATATTCTGCCTTATTGTAACCCTCTACAAGCCTTGCATCAGCTTTAGCAAGGAACTCTCTGCTCTTCTCAGCAAGCCCACTCACAATCTTCAATGCCTTAATATTGGCTCTTGACTCTGCAATTCTCTTACCAGTTTCAAGGTCAAATTCATCTTTAGGGTCACATTTTGCAATGGCAGTTACCACAAAAGACTGAACAAGCTTCCTATTAGGAAGGGCTTCAATCTTGATAGGACATCCTCTGAAGTTGGGAATATACATAAACTCATTACAATCAGTGAGGGTACACACTATAGTACACTTTACTACTTTATCCCCAAATACTTGATAGTTGGTGTTGAAATTGATTTTCATACTTATTGTTTTAATTGACTATTCTTTTTAATTTATGAATATACATAGAATCCTCAGCATATCCAATCTCCTCCAAGAATGTATAGTAATCATTCGAAGGGTGGTATCTATATTGGATATAGTTAAGATAGCCTATCACAGATTCACTCCAGTGATTAAACTTATAATAATCACCTTTCCTGCTATTGTACAAACCAAATAAGTTATTATACTCCCTGCATACCTTTGACCTAAAATGACCAGTCTCAAGTATTGCCTGTGCATAGACTATTTCAGGATGTTTCACACCATAATAATCCAATGCTTCAATGAGGAGGGCACTATCTGGTTTTTCTGACAATAGAAACTCTGGTTGTTCTAATCTTACTATATCCTTCGCCTGATATACAGGCGGACTATTACTCTTGAAATGGTCTGAGAGTGTGATAACTCCCAGACCAATTACTGCAAGAGTAATAAGTATGTTAAACACTCTTTGCATCATACTTTTACAGATAATATTTTCTTGATTTTCAATAGTCCCTTGCCTACCCAATTCTCTCCTCTCAATGAGAAGACATGAGTTTCTTCATCTCTACATCTTGGGTCCCAAGTTGCATGTACAATGTAGAATATAGCAAATATAATGAAGAGGATAAAATTAAGGATAGGAATCAATCCAACCAATATGATTAGAATAAGCTCCCATATAGGCAATTCCATATCATATGTCATCACCATAAAGGTTCACTTTGATACCCTCATAACCAGCATCCACCCTCTCATAACCACAAGAGGTGAACATTACACTTGTCATCACCATAAAGGTGAACAAAAGCCCTGTAATAAACTTACTTTTCATGTTTTCTTTGTAATTTAATTGATGTTAGACATTTTGTTTTGATTGTAATAACTACTATAGCTATCACAATAAAGAATCCAATCACATTCTCTATTGTGCTTGGGTTTGATACCATTTCAAATCCTGCACCAAGCAAGGCAAGAAACAGTATAAACCATAATGCTACTTTTGCAACTGTACTTGTTTTCATACCACCTTTTCCTTTGGGAACTTTTCTTTCTTATAATTTTCAATATCAGAAACTCTTACTATGTAGGGATAGTAGTTATAGTCTGCGTAATATCTGGGTGAACCATTGTTAGCTATGCTATAATGACCTCCTAATCCACAGACTGTGACTCTTGTAAAGTCCTTAAGATAGAGCAATTCAGACTTCTTGCAAGCTCTATATAGGAACTTCATAGGATTTGCCTCACCTCTACTTCTGTCCCACTTCTCTTCACCTACTACATATACAGGCAAGAACATATATTGCCCATTTATGCACACCCAGAGTTTACCAACAGCTACAGGACCTGCTGATTCACTCTTGAGGTTGAGCAACTTCTTGTCAAAATGACTTAAATTATACTCAATGAACTTCTTAGGTGTTTTCTGATTCTTCCTGCTTTCTCTATCCAATCCAACTTAGGGTCATACCTGATGTATGCCCACACTAAGTAGAATAGGAACAGTAATACTATCAATACTCCCATTCCTCATCTGGTCTGTTACACAATATATACTCAAAATGAGAAGCAATCCTTTTGTTTGCCTCCCAATATCTGTTAGTTCCTCTCTTTCCTCCTTCCTCAGTCAAATCATCCTCATCCCAGTGATTAGCAACACATAACATGTCAAATACTTTCATATCCTCTATTCTCTCAGTCAAATCTTTGAGTATAGCCTCAATAGTTTCACCTGTTTGAACAAAGTCATCAACAACTATTATGTGTGTATCACCTGATACAGTATATGATGATATACCTTCAAGATTATCACCATGAGTAGATTCTGCTTTCCTTGACACAGATATTAATACATCCCTGTCTTTTCTTTTCAGTATATATGCTATACCACCTGCAAGTATGGAGCCTGAGTGTCCTCTTACTACCAAGATAAGTTTGCCTGTTGGGAATACTTTATTAATGGAAGATGCAGCTTCTCTTATATAATCAAAGTTATCTGAAGAGAAATACTGTCCTACAGGATACCACATCCTACAAGTATTCTTGAAATATACAAATTCTGCCATATCTCCATCATTTATCTTGGCATTAAGACTATGTTATACTTTTTTTAGTCATAATAACCTTATTATTTAATCAGTTTACACTAAAAAAAAAGAAAGGGGCAGGCTTATTCAGCATACTCCTTTCTCTTTGCACTGAGATAATTAATCTCCTAACACTTCATAAGTGAAAGATTTACCTCCCACATGCTCACAGACTCTCTGCAAATGTGCTTCGAGCCTTTGAGTTTCACTCATGATTGCCCATACCTTAGGCTTAGCCCAGAAGGGACATTCATTTGAGATCATATATTCATATGCCTCTACACTCATGTTGATGTGCTGACTGGCTGGCTTTGCAATGAGAGGATAATGTTTGAAAGTACCCTTTCTCACTACTTCCAGACCATCTTTGCCTCTCCACTTCTTGTTAGGCTCAAGGTCTCTCTTGGTTACTGTGTATTTAATAATCTCAGGCCCACTCTTGCGTACAAGAGTACTCCCCTCCAATTCAATGGTCAGGGAGATTTTAGTTGTATTATTCATCCTTTTTTTAAATAGAAACCTTACTACTCCTTCTGTCAAATACTTATCCTCCCAAAGGATGTCCCTATAGTAATTTTTAATGCAATTATACTTAGCAAGAGGTTTCATATTAATAATTTAACTTACTTTCACATCAGTTATAGACTTTCACTATTTTTATTCAGTCGTGAGTTTTCTCATCCTCAGTCTGTTGTACATCTCAGTACCCTTATACCTGTGTGATCCATTGTGCCGCTTTTGCACCCCGACGTAACTGTAGATCTGATTTGCTCATACGCAGTTACTCCTACCCAGTTAAATTAAAACAGAAAATGTATTTATTATACCTCTATTCTTTTTGTTTGGTGTTTTTCTTGTCCATGATAGCAGCAAGCATCAGTGCTGTCATTGCATCTTCTGCTGTTGCTTCACCTTTGTCTGCCTTAGCCTTCAGCTCCTCTACTATCTCCATCTGTACAATGTGCTTCAAGGCTTCAATAGTGCCAATCAGCTCCTTTGTATCAAGGAAGATAGCACTTGTTACAATCACCTCAATAGGTGCTTGAACAGTCTTGCCTTTGTATCCTTCAATAAGCCCTTTGACTAATTCGGGATTCTTCAGGCTTCCAGTTTCCTCACCACCTTTAATGGCTTCCTCAGCATTCTTAAAGTTCTGTTCTTTCAATACTCTGTCAAGAGCAGTCTTTTCTTGATTTTCCATCTTTTTTTTTTAGAAGTGAAACAATAAATGTGGTGTATCTTAGGACTCGAACCTAACCTCCAGCCCAACAGCCAGTGTGCTACCAATTACACCAAGATACAAAGACAAGTTACACATAGCAAGTATCTACTAACACAAAGCCAATATCAATAGCAAGAACCTGTTACTCCATCAAGAACAAGAACATCCCTCCATCAGTCAGACTTCGTAGGGTCGGTTATTTGGAATAACAGACTACCTAATGGCTGAGCATTAGATATATCACTTTTCATTAGCAATTATGTATATTCTACGAATAAGAACAGATACCTGCTATATGTATTCAATAAGGTTAGGGATTAATATCCCAAGTCCTTATTTACTTGCCCAAAGAGTTGATAGTATTATAAATACCCAACAGTGAGTTAGGTACTACAATCTTCAACTTGCTGTACTCTTGAGACTTTTCATTCTTCCATGTCTTGAAGGCTCCAATTACATCTTTGAGTTCAGCTTGGTACTTTTGTGAAGCAGCCATATACTCTGTGTTCACCTTGTTAGTGGACTCATTGATAGCCTGCTCACAGCTATACTTCATAGCATTCAGTTGAGCTTGTATCTCTCTGTGCTTCTTCTGAAGCTCATAGAATACATTATCTACTAAAGCTATGCTTGTAGTAGGAGTATAAGTATAGATAAGGGCATCTCTGCCTTTGCCATCCACTCTATGAGGATGATAAATCTTATCCTTTAACTCCTTTCTTGCCTCAGACAAGTGCCCATCAGGGTGGATATACTTGCCTATTACAGCAGCTTCAGTCTCTAACTGATAGTATCTGTTTCTCTCTTTAATAGGGAGGGAAGCATAATACTCTACCTCAGTTAATACATGACCATAGGTAGGAGATTCAGGTCTTGTAATCCCATTCTCCTCACACCAACCTTCAAGACTGATAGTTTGCAAACCTTTCATCAAGCCCTCTTTAGCTTTGATGCCTTCTCTCAACCAAGCTATAAGAGATTTAGCCTGTGCTACTCCCTCAAGTAATGATTGTAGGTCATCCAAAACCTCAGATGTCTCTCCTGTCTGAATGGTATTTGCACCACCAGCACTGCCTACCAATGCTACCTCAACATTGAAGAAGCATATATTGTTCAGTTGTGTTTCCACACCTTGAATATACTCCTTAGCCAAGTTAGCAATATGGTTAGCACTTGTAGAAGTCAAGGCTACTCCTTCTTCACCTTCCTTCTTGAAGAAAACTAAATCCTTTTGCATATCTTACTGTACTTTTTTTTTGTCCAAGAGGACTGTTAATACTAATATCTATCTCTCATTTTCTTTACTTTAGGTTTGTTGTTCTGCCTTGCTCTTTTGCTCTTTCTTATATGTGCATAGCCACTGTCTTTCACATAAGTCCTAGGATAACCACAAGGCTCACCAATGTACTCTCCTGTGACAGCATCTAATGTGCCATCAAGAATCATTTCTGAAATTTCTCCCATTGTTTTTTTTTAAGTTTGAGTATATTATGAATCACTTTTATAATAAGTCAGAATAAGCTCTACCACTACAAATATCTTTTACTGTGCTAATATTTACTCCAGTTTCATTTGATATATTTTGTAATTTATAGCCTTGCCTCCTTAACTCTCTAATCCTTCTAACAGTGTCATCAGGCAACCTTCTCTGCCAAGTCCTTGGTCTTGGGTTGTTTTTCCTATACTCTATAGCTTCCTTAGTATAGTATCCATCAACATATCTACCATTACTTGCACCCTTTGCTTGCCTACCTTTTGATACTTTGTCCTGTACATTATCATTATGAGTGCCCTTGAATAAGTGTCTTGGATTTACACATTTAGGATTATCACATTTATGGCATATAACATCTTCACTTGTAAGCTCTTCACCATAATACACTTGATATGCTACTCTGTGCATCCTAAAATGTTTTACCTTTCCTCCCACTTTAGTGTGGAAATCGGGGTAATCATCTTTGTTTGTTGTAGGATACTCTATACAATCATCAGTCTCTTGATGAATGAATGGCTCTATTCTTCTTATTATATTCTCTGGTATCTCCATAATTTTGTCATTAATTATTTATTAGACTTTAGCTTTTAACCCAAGGCACACTACGTGGAAGTATCTAATATGGTGCCTCTGGAGCATTTGGGACTCGAACCCAAGTCTTACTAATCTCCTGTAAAAGAATTTCACATGCTTACCTATTTGATGTGTAGTTGGTTATCTACTGGGGCTGCTCGGATAAAACAGCACCTCCACCACCTTATTTAACCTATTAGGGTTGGATAAATAAGGAAAATCCGCCACTATTGCACCTTTCTGTTTCCAAGCAAGTGCTGCTCAGCCTATATTTAGGCAGCAACTCTGTAAGAAGTATTGCCAGTTAATTGTTTGATGTCTCTCCATCAGTCTCTGCATGTTCTCTTACCTGATAATTAGCAATCAAAACCAAATCATGCCCCATTTGTACTGCCACTGAGACTCGAACTCAGACTCCACAGTTTAGAAGACTGTTGCTTTATCCATTAAGCTATGGCAGCATAGAAAATAGGACTATTTGTGGAAATAGTCCTACTGTTGGCAAATTGCCCGAATTAAAACCTATTTGAATAATTATTTGTTTATTAAGTGGGAGCAGTTTCCTACTCCCACATGGTTGTTAATCTTCTATTTCCCACAGTCTGTAAATGTAACCAGAGTAAAAACTCCTCTTCCATTTGTTGGCATATTTCCACCATTTCTCAGTCCAACTGAGGTCTACCCTCTTGATGAAAGGGTAAATAATGGCAATACACAATATGAGAGGGAAGTAAAGAATGTACATTACTCCTTTTATCATTGCTTCTAAAGCAAGGAAAGGCAAGGTAATTATCATACCCACCACTTCAATGGTTGTTTTCATTTTATCTGTTTTCTGTATAATGACAATTTTCACATTCATGTCCATCAAACAGCTCTCCACAATTAGGACATGTATATTGTGGTGCATAGACTGGCTCTGTAGAGAATGCAGCAGACTCATCTGTCTGTATATTCCCTTCAAGTTCTAAGATTTCTTGTATCTCCTCTTCCATGATTACTCTGTTTTTGCTTTTTGTGAATACATAACCTGAGTCCTGACTGACCTTTGGTTCTAACTCAGTAGGCTCTATTGGACCACAGCTACTCACCACTAATGTGATGAGTAGTGTGTAAATTGCTATTCTTCTTATTTACTCTTCTTGTCTTTTGATGCCAAATATACAAAGAAAGCAATGATTAGTATGATTGTTATAATATCTTCTGTACCTATCATCTCTTCCTCCTATATTTGTTGAACTCCTTTGTTGCTTTCACTCTGTTGGCAAACTTAATGACAGTTAAACTGTTTTCACCAACTATAGTTATCTGCCATTCAAAGGCATGAGTACCTGATAGAACAATTGTTCTGCCGAGCATATCCACTATGGACATTCTTATGCAAGTGTTGCAATTCTCTCGGTGAAATGTATGTTTCTTGGACATTTGTTTGAAAGTTTGATTGATTGTTGTTTGTTAATTGAAGTACATGATAGGCTCGAACTATCATCTTATCAAGATATAATAATATCCTAACAATGTTTTGCATTAAACTAATGTACTTTGTAGGTCTCTTGATTAATTTACATCGTGCTTATTTTTCTATATTATTGGATACATAGTTCTAATACACTCATTACTTGTTTCTGGGTTCTAAGTTGAGTCTATTCTTGCTTCATCACTAAGCTATTGATGATTACACAATCAATAGATGATTGTCTTTTTCTCACACAGTCCTGAGTAGTGTATGTGTCTTTACTTCCCAGCTAACTTTCATTAAGTCATGCTCCTCTAGTCTTAAATAAGAAATAATGTATGATTAATCAGTGATTATAAGGTTGTTTGTTTGTCTTTTTGCATATTTGGTTCTGTGATGCACTCAGTAAATTTAGCTATACATTAAAGATTGAGTGATGTTTTATTGATGATTCAATTGCATGAATTTAGTGGGGTTTTGTATTACTACCCTCACCTGACTACAGCATTGAATCATAAAACATTACACACAATCTATCAATGCTCAAGACTATTAATGCTCAAAGAAATAAAAAGAGGATAAAGTGCATTTCACACTCTATCCCCTAATTACTCTTGTGCAGTAATATAATCTACTGAACATTCTCATTCCACACTGAACTTTTGTAGCACAAACCTATTAGCACTCATAGCAATTAGGACTAATTACTATTAATGCTCAAAGGATTGAAACTATTAATGCTCAGAGGAATGAAAAGGGTGCATAGCACCCTTCCCTTAGAAGGATGCCAGCACAGGTGCACCACCCTGACCTTCCTCATGCAGAAGCCAGAATGACTGACCATCAGAGCCAGTGACATTGCTCAACATAGGATGCTGAGGAATGCCCTTCACTGCTACAGCACCAGTCTTGGCACCATAGGTGAAGAAGAGCTTGTTGGTCTTAGGATTCTGCTTCACATCAATGCGTGATACATTCATTGCTGCTTTGAACTGTTCAACAGTCAGGGTCTCATTGAAAATCAGATTTCTTTCCATAATGATAAAAATTTGAATGTTAATAAATATGTTTATGCCGGGGGTAGGGACCCCACTGGCTAAGTGATGGGGGAGGTGAGGTTGGTGTATCCACCACTCATAGAAATAAGATTGGGATAGTAATATACCACTCATAGAAGTATAATAGAGAAAGGTATGGGGGGGGTGTTTTATATATGAAAAACCACTCATAAAAATAAAGTAGACTTCAAAAAAAAAATTTCAAAAAAAAAATATTCCATTTAAGGTCTTGCATATGTCATTTATTTTGCTTACCTTTGTCCCATCAAACTTAGGTCCAAGCTAAGTCACTGATTGAGTGGATAGCAATCACTATCATAACACAAGAAGTCCTATTAATTTACATAGGGTGGCACACCAACTTGGATGTGAAAAGGTTGAGGATAAAGTGCCCTTGGGATAACAGAGGTGAGAACTAATAATATATAAACGCCCCTAATGTAATAGATAGGATGAGGTAAGTTATAAGATTCATAATCAAAGGCTTACTTAGACAGGGTAACATCTGGGGTAGGACCTCTTATATCTATTAAGATAATGATTCACTTAATCAATATTATTAATTAGCCAATATTACTAAGTGTTTTTGGGGAAAATACACATTAATGTCAAGAAGAAAGGATAATGAATAAATTTAAGAAGTCAATTATTGAATCTCTCAAGTGGATATGGCAATTCCCACAGAATATGTTGGCTGTATGCTTTGAGGGTATATTATGTAATGCAGCTACAAGAGGTGTTAAAGAGGATGGTAATCAAATAATTTGGTGTGATGTACTTCCTTCTGCTATGTCATTAGGTGATTATCTATTTATGCCTACTAATACCTCTAAAGAGAGTATAGAGCATGAATGTGGTCATAGTAGACAATCAGATGTACTTGGGCCATTATATCTCATAGTTATTGGAATACCTTCACTGATACATAATATCATTCATGCTATATGCTATAAATTGGGTCTCAAATGGAACTATTACAAATTTTATACTGAGCATTGGTTAATGGAGTAGAAATAATTAGGATACCTATATATTGTATCCCTTCCAAAATCAAGCCTATTACTACTCTTCCTGACAATGCAGGAAACTCTGAAAATAAAGAGTTAAGTAATTAATGTAAAAATAGTTCCCAAAATATTTGCATATCTCGAAAATTTTACTTACCTTTGCACTGCAATTGAATGATAAGAGATTATGCAAAGTAGTATTGAGAATCTATTTATTAGGACATAGGATATTGATTTTGGTTTGGTTTTGTTAAAAGAAGAGACATTACTAAGCCTTGAGTGGAGTAATGTCTCTTTTTGTTTTATATTGCTGTATAGTATAATGGTTAATACACAAGATTTTGGCTCTTGTATTAGAGGTTCGAGTCCTCTTGCAGCAACAATAAATGCCCTCTTAGTATAATGGATAATGCAAGAGCCTTCTAAGCTTTTAATGGGAGTTCGATTCTCTCAGGGGGTACACAAATATTGGGTTAGAATAGGTGGTCAGTTCATCAGACTTTCAATCTGAAGAGAGGAGTTCAAATCTCCTACCCAATACTAAATTGGTGTCATCTGCTAAATGGTGAGGCAACCAGTCTCTCAAACTGGAAATCTGAGTTCAATCCTCAGTGACACTACATAAATAGGGTGTGTAGCATAGTGGTTAATGTGCTGGACTGTCAATCCAGAGATTGGGGTTCAATTCCCCCACATCCTGCTAATCCACTTTTAATCTACTAAAGTCCTATCCTACAGAGGTAGGTAGGCAAATGGAGGATTAAGCCTAATTGGTAAGGCAGTAGTCTTGAAAACTACCAGTAATCATGTAAAAGTGATGTGTCAGTTCGAGTCTGACATCCTCCTCTATGGATGCTTGGAATAGTAATTATAAATCACATCAGGGCAACCTTGGTTTAGGTGCTGCAATAGCTTATTACACCTCTCAGTGTATTCCTATCTCTATTCCCCTAAATGATACTCACGGGTATGATTTAGTTATAGATGATGGAACCTTGAAGAGGGTTCAAGTAAAGACTACAAAGTCTCAGACTAAGTTTGGAGATTATATAGTTCAACTTAGGAATACAGGAGGCTCTTCTGGAAAGAGTGTGGTGAGACTATTTGATAACTTGAGCTGTGATATTTTATTTATAACTACAAGAAGTGGGGATAAATATCAAATACCAGCTTTAGAGATTAAATCCAAAGCTACTATCACACTTAATAGTAGCTATGATAAGTATAAGGTATAAAAATTCTTTGACATATTGGTGAAGGAAAATGGAGAGTAAACTATTGAGATGATAGTCCTGTCTGCTAAACAGTGAGTGCCTTAATAAGGCATTTGTTTCGAGTACAATGCTCTCCGCAATATAGAGTAGTAGGGTAATTGGTTAGCCCCCTGCATTTGGGATGCAGTGATATTGCAAGTTCGAGTCTTGTCTACTCTACTAATGGGGTTTGTGGTGTAATTAGCTAACACACTTCTTTTGCAAAGAAGAGTTCAGGGTTCAAGTCCCACATTCTCCACTCATTGTTTTCATGTTTTCATAATGTTAGAGCTTTTGCTTTGGACACTCTTTTGGGCAGTTAGAGGTTAAAGAAACTACCTTCATTGCTCCTTAGTTCAGTGGTTCAGAATATCTGTTTTACACACAGAAGGTCATTAGTTCGATTCTAATAGGAGCAACTAATAATGGGGGGTGTAGCTGGAAGGTCTATGCACTTGACTGTTAATCAAGAGATGAAAGTTCGATTCTTTCTACTACTTAGGTAATGAAGGTTCAAGTCCTTACTTGCCCACTATTTACTGATGTATTTCAATGGCAGAAAGCTGCTCTTATAAGGCAGTAGTTAGTAGTTCGAGTCTACTCATCAGTACTGTGTCTGTAGCTTAATGGTAGAGCTTTGGATTGTGGCTCCAAATTGTGTGGGTTCAAATCCCATCAGACACCCCAATATACTCACTTAGTTCAGTGGTTAGAGCACCAAGCTTATACCTTGGGAGTCGGAGGTTCAAATCCTTCAGTGAGTACTATCTTGGAGTTCCAGAGTGGTTCAATGGCTCAGACTGCAAATCTGTTGATTCGTGGGTTCAAATCCCACCTCCAAGTCTTATAAGCTCCTATAGCTGAATTGGTCAAAGCAATAGTCTCTTAAACTATGGATTCAAGGTTCAAGTCCTTGTGGGAGCACTGATATTCCCTCATAGCTTAATTGGGAAAGCACTGAACTTTTAATTCAGGTGATTTAGGTTCAAGTCCTAATGGGGGAACTATAATATAATGGGTACATAACAGCAGCAGACTGTAAATCTGCCCTCCATCAACAAATAGCTGTATTGGACTTTGGAGTAGGGGTGTTCGAGTCACTCTGTGCCCACTTCAATAGGAATCATTGTCCTTGACTTATGGAAGGTGATGCAGGTAGAGATGCAAATAAGTCAATATGGAGATTTGGTGTAGGTGGTTATTGCACGGCAGTCTGAAAAACTGTAGGCTTGTGGTTCAATTCCCAGAGTCTCCACATAAGCTCCTGTGGTGGAATTGGAATACACACTGACCTCAAAAGTCAGGGCTTGAAATAGAGATTAAGAGTTCGACTCTCTTCAGGAGTACAATATGCCCTCATGGTGGAATTAGGTAGACACACCACTCTTAGAAAGTGGCACGAAGTAATAGTAGTGTGTGAGTTCAAGTCTCACTGGGGGTACAAATAATTTGAAAATAATTAGTATTTTACTTGCATATTACAAATAAAATACTTACCTTTGCAACATCAAAACAATAGAAACTATGTACGAGGAAATGCTATTAACCCCTCTTAATACAGTAAAGCAAGAGGACCCTAATGTAAACCCTACTGAGTTCTTTATTAACTTCTTGAATAGACTTGAGGGATGGAAAACTAAATGTAAGAATCTACATTGGGCAGCACCTAAAAAGAATATTCATGTATATCTTGATGAGTTCTTAGAGATATTATCAGACTATCAGGATAGCCTTGCAGAAGAATATCAAGGGTTGCTTGGACACATGCAACCTAATGCAATAAAAGGTACTCCAAGTGATACATTGAATGCCATTGACTTTATTATGGAAGTCAAAATGTCTACCTGCAAGTTCTATGAGGCTATTCCTGAAGGAGTCAATTATGCTGGTATAAGGTCAGAATGTGAGACATTTATTCACAATATCTTGAAGTACAAGTATTTATTTGAACTTTGTGATAATAGACCTTATTAATTAAATGGCTGGATGGTGGAACTGGCATACACAAGGGACTTAAAATCCCTCGCCTATATGGATTGAGGGTTCAAATCCCTCTCCAGCTACTATCTATGGCTTCTTCTTTCAATGGTTAGGAAACTGGCTTTGTAACCCAGTAATGTCAGTTCGATTCTGACAGAAGCCTCACAAGTCAGTAAAAGCTGTATTCCATTCAGTGAAAGACTGACACTCCTTAGTCCAATGGAAACCCCAAAGTGAGCTGACACTATAACAAGCTGTATATGGGTGGAATGTGAAGGAGGGTGCAAGATAAGTAGTAACTTGCAAAGTCAGAGTACCAATGACTCAAATCTCTGACAAATGTAGGTATGGTGTTAGTGGTTAGCATATGACATTGCCAATGTCAAGGGGCTGGTTCAAATCCAGTTATCTACTCAAATGCAGGTATAGTATAAAGGTCAGTATGTGACACTTCCAATGTCAATGTGACAGTTCGAGTCTGTCTATCTGCACAATATATCGTGGGTGAGTGAAACGGATAATTATAAATCATTCAAGGCTCATAACCTTAGAGATACTTGGTTCGACTCCAAGACCCGCAACTAATTAAAATAGAAGCAAATATGGCTGAAATTGAGAATAAGAAGATGGTGAGAGTAAAGAAGGATGGCTCTCATCAGATTATGACAGCATTTGCTGGTAATACACTAAGGGAGATAGTGAATACAGCAAATGAGGAAGGAATTAAAAGGGAAGACATTGTATCTCTGTTAAGAGATAATGGTCAATTCTGGCTTGTGTATTTCAAGCAAAACTAACATTATAAATATGGAAGAGCAGAAGAAGATTGAAAGAGACTTGATGAGTCAGGAAGAGTTTGAGAATTATATAGCTGAAGGTATCAGGGTGCTGCATTTAGTTACCTATGATGCAGTGCACAACTTCAAGTCAGTAAGAAGAGCTATAAGAAGGGGTCATGTTACTACTGAAGGATATATAATTCCAAGAAGACCTTTCCACAATAAGGCAAATACTTGCAAGAGGAAAGGAAAACATAGTAGGTCAATGAATGAACTAAAGAAGAGAATCTATGCAGAACTCAAGCAGTATCAGAGAAGAGCTTCCTAATGAAGATTACAATTCTATCCCAGTAACCTACTGTAAGAATTGTCTGTCTTTGAAGATATTGATACTTGAAGATAATATAGATTACTGTGATGATTGTGGTTGTACAGAAACTTGTACAACAGATATAGCATCTTGGGAGAAGATGTATGAAGAGAAGTATGGTAAACCTTTTAATACAAAATAAAAATGGAAGAGAAGAAAGAAGCAAAAGTAGTAGACTTGAAACCTACACCAGCACCTGAGGAGAGACCTCAGAAGATGTCTTATGAGCAGCTTGAGAATATTGCTCATCAGTTGAGTGAGCAAGCCAAGACTCTATATGCAAGATTGCAGGAGGCTAATATGACCAATATGTTCAAGAGACTTGACTACTTGTTCAAAGTAGTAGAGAATGCACATGCCTTCAATGAAGAGTTTGTTGCTAAATGTGTAACAGAGATTGAGGAACTTATGACAGTTCCTGAGAATGAAGAGGAAACAGAGGATAAAACTGAAGAGTAATTATAATGAAGGAAGAGTGGAAAGATATAGAAGGATATAATGGATTATATCAAGTATCCAATCTTGGTAGAGTTAGGTGTATCAGAATATTAAAACCTGCACTTACTGGAGATGGCTACTTAAAAGTAGTTCTTCAGGATAAGAGAAATATTAAAACATCTACTATACACAGGTTGTAGCTAAATCTTTCCTACCTGACTATTCTGATGATTTACAAGTGAATCATAAGAATGAAGTTAAAACTGACAACAGAGTAGAAAATCTTGAAATGTTATCTTCAAAAGATAACAATAACTATGGTAGCAGAAATGAAAGAATATCTAAAGCTTTGGGAAAAAGAGTTATTCAACTTACTATATTCAATGAACCTATAGCTGAATACTATTCTACATCTCAAGCATCAAAACAAACTGGAATTTCTCATAGAAATATTGCTACCTGCTGTAGAGAAGAAAGAATTTCTGCTGGAGGATATAAATGGAAATATAAAGATGGTTAAGAAAGCAAATAACATCGTCAGGATTCCTACTTCATTAAATGGTAAGTTCTTCAGATATTGGTTTGAGTTTCTACAGCCTTTTCATAAATTAACTGATAGAGAAATTGATGTAATCACAAGCTTTGTAAAGCAGAGATATGAACTTAGTAAAGTTATTAAGGATAATGATATTCTTGATAAGGTTACAATGAGTGAAGACACAAAGAGGAAAGTAAGGGAAGAGTGTAATATAACTCTTCCCCATTTCCAAGTGATTATGGGAAAATTAAGAAAGAATAAGGTCATAGTGGATGGCAGGATAAACCCAAGGTTTATACCAAACATTGATGAAGAGACTGGTTCTTTCAAACTATTGTTACTTTTTGAACTGCAATGAATTATCCTGATATAATTGGTAAGGTATCTAAGGAATTGAATATTCCAAAGGAAGTAGTAGATGCAGCTTACAAATCTTATTGGGATTTCATAAAACAGACTATACAATCCTTACCACTGAAGGATGACATTGATGAAGAGGAATTTGCTAAACTGAGGACAAATTTCAATATACCATCACTGGGTAAAATGACCTGTACTTTTGATAGAATGATGGGAGTTAAGAAGAGATTCAAATATATTAAAAGATTAAGAGAAGATGCTAAGAGCTAAAAAGATAAAGCCCATGTTCACTGCACTTATCACTACAATGGATAAGTATGAACATGATGAAAGAACTGCTGGTGGATTGCTTGATGTAACTAAGCAGCAAGGAGGCTTAAAAGAGTACCAGAGGGTACTTGCTATTGGTAGTTCTGTAAGAGATATTAAAGTTGGAGACTTGGTTTGTGTAAATCCCACAAGATTTGCTGTAAAGCAGCATCAAGCTGGCTCACTTAAAGATGGTGTAGTAACTGATAATCCTACTATCAAATATAACTTTGATGTTGTTGAGATGGATGGCAAACAATGTCTGCTACTTCAAGACAGAGACATTGACTTCATAATTGAAGAGTATGAAGAGATTCCTGACCCAGAGCCTTCACCTTTGATTAAGCCAGAAGAGAAGAAACTGATTGTGTAATTATAGGAGAGCCTGTTGGGAAGATTAAACCTAACAGGCTCTTTTTCTTTTATTTTAGTTATGATTAAATTGTTTAGATATGAGGGTTATAAGATGGTAATAGAGCCTGAGGCTTTACTATTGAAGCCCTTCAAACAGATATGGCAAAGAGATAGGTCTCAGAACAAGGATAAGGCTATGATGGAATTAGGCTTTATCTATTTTTTCTGCGACCCCAGAAGTGACTATCAATACCTTACTGATGAGGAACAGAGAAAGCAAGCTATTAAAGAGGGAGAAGGATTGCCTGAGAAATGGGAACCTGATAAAGTGGTATTGACTGCTATGGGGTTCTATAATAGCTTCAAACCTACATCTGCACTTCTTCTCGAAGATACAAGATATGCAGTAGATAAACTTAGAAAGTTATTGAGAGAAATAGACTTGTCCCAAACAGATGATAAGGGTAAGCCTATATACACCCTCAATACTATTACAGCTACTATCAAGCAAGTACCTTCACTTGTAAAGGATTTAGATGAAGCTGAGAAGGCATTAGCTAAAGAAACCACACTTGCTGGCAAGATGAGAGGTCAGGGAGAGAAAACAATAATGGAAGATAACTTGAATATATAATATGAAGGCAGAATATATAATAGAAGGACTTAATAGGCATATAGAGACTAAGAGACAGTCATTAAGCTTAATGACTACTGGTCATCTTGTATTACAAAGGTCAATGAAGCCTCATCAAACTTTCAAAGCATATAAGGAGTATGAGTATGTTTTATGGTTTATAAAGGGGAGTAAGAAGTATAGAGTTATCACACTTAAACATACTGCAAAGGTCTTGGATGGTCAGGAAGAGTCTTTATTAAGGGAGCTTAATGTGAAGCTAAGTGAGTTAATATTTAATTGGGTTGGGTCCTCATTTTATGAGGATGTTGTAAAGGGAGAGTACAATGGATATACTGATGAATAAATACCAGACTCCAATAACTGAAGAATTACTTAGTGGATTGCCACAAGAGGTTCAAGACCAGCTATTGGATATAATCAATAATGTTGAGTTTGTCAAAAGACTAATCTCTCCTGCAAGACAGTATGCCAAAGATAGACCAAGAGATTCACAGGGAAGGATTATAGTAGACCTGACCAATCCTCATATACTTGAGGATATGGATTATTTTAGACCTACAGCTTTGCACTATAAAAAATATAAGTGCTTTACTAATCTTAGACCAAATGCCAATCCTAATAGTGAGTATGGTAAATGGATTAGACAGGAGAGAGATAGGTGCTGGAATGGATATGTGAGAGAGTCTGATGGTGAGTGGGTTACAGGACCTCTTTACTTCTATATGAATTACTGTCCTATTATACAATCAAAGATTAGGAAAGGTACTAAGCAGGCAGATAGAATTGTAGACTTCCCTGAGATGTGGGAAGGAATCTATTGGAGATTTCATTATATGGAGCAAGCCAGAAGTGGTGGTCTGTATAATGATTTCTTAGGTGGTAATCATGGTGCAGAGTTAGCCTCCAGAGGTAAAGCTTTTGCGTATTCACAAGATGTGGAAACTCCTAAAGGTAGAAAAAAGTGGGCAGATATAAATGTAGGAGATACTCTCTTTGCCCCTGATGGTACTACTACTAAAGTAGTAAACATTCCTTTTGATGAGGAACATGATGTATATAAGATGACACTCATTGATGGTAGAGTTATTTTTACTACATTAGAGCACTTATGGAAGATTAACAAGAATGGTGAAAATTGGAATAAGTTGTATTCTACCAAGGAAATATTGGGTAGTAAGCATGTAAATAGATTTGCCATAGAAGTATCCAAAGGTGTGGACTATGAGTACAAAGAAATCCCTATACAGCCTTACTTGTTGGGATTAATGTTAGGTGATGGGTCATTTACTATAAGCAAATATAATCAAGCTCAATTTACTTCAAGGGAAGAGGATGTTTTGGTGTATAGTAACCTCTTGCATATACCTTTCAAGAGAGTAGGTAACACCAAGATGCAATGGTTAATAGATTATCCTGAGTTTGGTAAGAAAGCAAAAGAACTGAATCTTCATGACAAGGTATCAGATACCAAGTTTATACCTGATTGTTACAAGTATAACTCAAAGGAAGTAAGAAAGCAAGTTCTTTTAGGACTATTTGATACTGATGGTACTGTGCATGATAGTGGAAAACCAGAGCTATGTACTACTTCTAAACAGTTGGCAGAAGATGTTTGTTGGATAGCAAGAAGTTTGGGGTATAATGCTTCCTATTGGGTAAAGTTTCCTAAGTATATGTATGAAGGAGAACAAAGAGTAGGCAAGACTTGCTATATAGTATATGTGTACACTAATGATTGCTTATTTAATCTCCCAAGAAAGATTAAGTTATGTGGTAAAAGAGGTATAAGATTAGATAGTAGAGTGTGTAAAACTTCTATAAAGTCCATAGAATATTCTCATAGAGAAAGATGTAAATGTGTAACTGTAGATAGAGAGGATGGACTATTCTTGATAGGAGACTTTCTAACTACGCACAACAGTAAATCCTATTCTATGGCTTCAATTCTTACTCACAATTTCATATTAGGTGAGAATAGTACAGCCTGTGAGGAAATTGTATCTATTGCTACAGCCTATCAGAAAGAGTACTTGACAAAGGATGGTGTACTGAATAAGTTTGTGTCTATGGCTAATTTCTGTGCTGAGCATACTCAGTTTCCAAGAAAAAGGCTTAAATCCTCTCTTCAAGACATGACTTGGAAAATGGGGTATAAGGATTTGGAACTTGATATTGAGAAAGGAACACAGAACTCAGTACTTGGTGTATCATCCAAAGATGATGAGTCAAAGTTGAGAGGTAAGAGAGCTGCATTTATTGGTATTGAGGAGTTTGGTACATTCCCAAGATTGATTGATTTGTATAATGTGATGCTGCCTTCTGTACAGGAAGGTGACTATGTGTTTGGACTTATGTACTTACAGGGTACTGCTGGTGATAATGAATCAGACTTTGCTGGTGCTCAAGAGATTATGTATAACCCAAGGGGTTATAATATGTATGCCCTACCTAATGTATTTGACAAGTATAATCAAGGCAAACCTTACTTTGTATTCTTCTTCCCCGGATATATCAATAGAAAGGGGTGTTATAACAAGGATGGAGTATCAGATGTAATACAGGCACTAATAGAAATATTCATGAATAGGTATAGGGTAAAGTATAATTCTACTGACCCTAATACTGTAATCAAGACTATTGCTGAGGTTCCTATTACCCCTGCTGAAGCTATTGTAAAGACTGGTGTAAACATGTTCCCAGTAGCAGACCTCACTGAAAGATTAGGTCAATTGGATGCAAACCCAAGAGAATATGATGATGTGTATGTAGGTGAACTGACAATAAATGATAGGAGAGAAGTGGAATTTAAGCCTACTTCAGACCAGCCTATTAGAGATTTTCCTCATAAGGACAATAAAATAGAAGGTGCTATTGAGATATATAAGTTGCCTGAAAAGGATAGGTCAAATAAAGTCTTTGAGAATAGGTATATATTAGGATGTGACCCTTATGATGATGATGAATCGAATACTATGTCATTGGGTTCTGTATGGGTACTTGATTTATGGACTGATAAGATAGTAGCTGAGTACACAGGCAGACCATTATTTGCAGATGACTTTTATGAGATTTGCAGAAAGATGTGTCTATTCTATAATGGTAGAATGAATTACGAAAATAACAAGAAAGGATTATTTGCATATTTCTCAAAGATGAATTGCTTATACTTGCTAACTGATGTACTTGACTTCTTGAAAGACAAGGATATGGTTAAGGGCAGTTCTTATGGTAATAAGGCTAAGGGTACTAATGCTACAGCAGCTATCAATGCCTATGCAAGAAATCTATTGAGGTCTTGGCTATTAAGACCAGTTCCTGTAGTGCAGACTATAGATGGTGAAGAGAAAGAAACAATCATTCCTAATCTATACACAGTAAGGTCAAGAGCACTTCTTAAAGAGCTTATCTTATATAATTCAGAAGGAAACTTTGATAGAATCTCAGCTATGGGTATGTTAATGCTCCTCAGAGAGGATAAGATGATATTATATAATGGTAATATAAGCAAGACTAAAGAAGAGGAGGCATCTGCTTCATATTTAGGCAATGACCCATTCTTTAAGACCAACTATGATGCAAGGTTCAAACAGTAAATTTAGCAAAAATAGATAGGTCTGCTTAATAATTTATTTATATACTTGCATAAGTGCAGTTTTTTACTTACCTTTGCAGAAAATAAAATGAATCAAATATGTCTGAATTAATAAATTTACCACCACAGCAATTGCCTTTTAGTAGAAAGAACAAGGCTTGGAGAAAAAGGCACTTGGACTGGGCAGACAGCAAAACCTTCTTTAACTATAGTCTTGTAAGGAAGTCTGTGATTCATAAGAAGATTAACTATGACTTGTTGAATGGCAAGCTCCACATGACAGATTTGGAGCTTGTTCTTAATCCTGAGAACATAAGAGCAGGATTTGTTCCTGACAGGATTCAGCACTATCCAATTATGAATAGTAAGTTGAATGTTCTTAGAGGAGAGGAGTCCAAGAGAGTATTTGATTTTAGGGTAGTTGTGACTAATCCTAATGCAATCTCTGAGATTGAAAATAACAAGAAGACAGAGTTATTTCAAAGACTTCAGCAGCTTATAGCTGACTCTTCTCAATCAGAAGAAGAGTTTAATCAAGAGCTTGAGAAGCTTAATGATTATTACACCTACGAATGGCAGGATATGAGAGAGATTAGGGCTAATGCACTACTCAATCATTACATGAAGGAGTATAATATTCCCCTGCTATTCAATAATGGATTCATGGATGCAATGGCAGTTGGTGAGGAAATGTATCAATGTGACATTGTAGGAGGAGAGCCTATCATTGAAAGACTCAATCCATTAAAGGTAAGAATATTCAAGTCTGGTTATTCTAATAGAATAGAGGATGCAGACATGATAATCATTGAGGATTATTGGAGTCCGGGAAAAGTCATAGATACTTATTATGATGTATTGAGCAAAAAAGACATGGATTACATTGAGAAGCTTCCTGACCATGTGGGTCAGGCTGCTGTAGACTCAATGGATAATATTGATGAAAGATTTGGATATGTGAATAATCACATGGTAGGGGAAGAGATTAGTACAGATGGTTTCTACTTTGACCCATTCAACCTTTTCTCAGATTCAATATCAAATTCCCTCCTTCCTTATGACTTAGCTGGCAATCTTAGAGTTCTGAGGGTATATTGGAAGTCAAGAAGAAGAATAAAGAAGGTTAAGTCCTATGACCCAGAAACAGGAGAGGAGGTATATAATTTCTATCCTGAAACATATATAATAGATAAGGACTCTGGTGAAGAAGAGCAGATATTCTATATCAATGAAGCATGGGAGGGTACAAAGATTGGCACTGATATTTATGTAAATATGAGACCAAGAGTTGTACAATATAATAGACTCTCTAATCCATCAAGATGCCACTTTGGTATTATAGGAAGTATCTATAATCTTAATGATAGCAGACCTTTCTCTCTTGTTGATATGATGAAGCAGTACAATTATTTGTATGATGCTATTCATGATAGACTTAACAAGATGATGGCTAAGAATTGGGGCAAGATACTTAAACTTGACTTGGCTAAAATCCCTAAGGGATGGGATGTTGAGAAATGGATGTACTATGCTAAGGCTAATGGTCTTGCAGTTGAGGATAGTTTCAAGGAAGGTAATATAGGTGCTTCAACAGGCAAACTTGCAGGTGCTCTTAACAATGCCTCTTCAGGAGTAATTGATGCTGAATTTGGCAATTCAATACAACAACAGATTAACCTTCTTGAGTTCATCAAGATGGAAATGTCTGAAGTAGCAGGTATTACAAGACAAAGAGAAGGTCAAGTAAGTAATAGAGAGACTGTAGGTGGTGTAGAGAGGGCAACTCTACAATCTTCACATATTACAGAATGGTTGTTTGTACAACATGATGATGTAAAGAAGAGAGTTCTTGAGTGCTTTCTTGAGACTGCTAAAATAGCACTTAAAGGCAGAAGTAAGAAATTCCAATATATATTGTCAGATAATTCAATAAGAGTCATGGATATAGATGGGGATGAATTTGCTGATGCTGATTATGGTTTAGTAGTAGATAATAGTCAAGGTATTCAAGAATTGTCACAGAAGCTTGATGTACTGGCACAGGCAGCACTTCAGAATCAGACCCTTTCATTCTCAACTATAATGAAGTTATATAGCTCAAGCTCTCTTGCTGAGAAGCAAAGACTTGTTGAGAAAGATGAGCAGGCTATTCAGGAAAGAAATGCTCAAGCTCAACAGCAACAATTAGAATCACAACAGCAGATTGCTCAGATTGAGGCAGAGCAGAGACAAGCAGAACTACAACAGAAAGAGCAGGCTAATATCAGAGACAATGAGACTAAGATTATGATTGCTCAGATACAAGCCAATAATAAGGCTGATAATAATGATGGAATTGTAGAACAGGAGTTCTCTGAGGAAGCAAGAGCCAATCTGATGGAGAAGATAAGAGAGTTTGATGAGAAACTTAAACTTGACAGGGAAAGGCTATCCTTTGATAAGGAAAAAGCAAGAATTGATGCAAAGCTCAAGGAAAAGCAAATAAATAAAACTTCAAATAAAACAATTCAGAAATGAGAAGATTTAGAGATATTATAGAAGATATAAAAGCTCCAAGTGTTCAAGACTTATGGCTTAATGGTGGGAAACTTAAATACTATGGAGAAAAGGGATGGCAAGATATTAAAGGTCAAGATGCTCCCACTGTAAAATGGGATGATATTGATGATAAACCTAAGTCTTTTACTCCATCATCACATACCCATACAAAGTCAGATATAACTGACTTCCCTACCTTGGCTGCTGTAGCTACAAGTGGCTCATATGATGATTTAAGTAATAAGCCTACTATTCCTTCTGCTTACACCCTCCCTATAGCTTCAGCATCTGCTTTAGGTGGAGTTAAGTCTGCCACTACTGGTACTACATCAGGAAGAGATTATAAGGTGCAGGTTAATTCTGATGGTACCATGAAGGTTAATGTACCTTGGACTGATACTAATACTACCTATAATGCAGCAACTCCATCAGCTGATGGTCTTATGAGTGCTGCTGATAAATCTAAGTTAGATAATATAGCTTCTAATGCTAATAATTATACATTACCTAATGCTTCTACCTCAGCAAGAGGTGGGGTATTAATGGCAACAGCAGTTGCAGATTTAGCTGGTACTGAGGATGCTGCTGCAATATGTACTAAAGTTAATGCCCTATTATCTGCACTTAGAACTTCAGGAGCATTACAATCATAAAAAAAAGATGAAAGTAGTAAGAAACTTAGTAATCAGCAACATTGAACCTACAGACACAAATGTAGGATGGCTAAAACCTCTCCCAGATGGGAATTACAAGCTATTTTTTTTAACAATGGCTGGACTCCTATTTTAATAGACATTAAAATAGAATCAGTAGGACAATTAATGTTCCAATATGTACAGGATGTTCCAAATATAATAGTTGAAAATCAAAAATAACATGGGTAAAATAAAGAAGATATTAGAGAATGAACTCATTGGGGGTACAGCAACTACTGATGTGTATCCTGTTACATCAATTAAGGCTGTATATGATGAGAACAATGAGAGATTAGATGACATAATTAAGAGAAAGTCTATAGTCAATATCTCAACCAACTATAATGAAGACCATACTGTGGAGGTGCTTACATTGGCTCAAGCTATTGCCAAAGTTCCTTCTTCAGATAGGTCACTTGGATTTGTTGGTACTTTCTATACAGGAGAGGATAAGGGATATTTGACTTATCAATATAATGGTGCTACACTAAGTGAATGGCTTGATACTACAAAGTGGAAAGTTACGAACTATAATGTAGCTGAAGGAACAGGAGATAGTGAGACTGAGGGTATATCTCAAGCTACTTTTACAAATGAGTATCTGAAAGCTGCTGTAAGAGATACAAGCAAGAAACTTCTCTTTTCTCCTGAGAACCTTCTTGACAATGCAGAGTTCAGAGTAGGCTGGTCTACAGCCGAAAGTTCCGGAGCATACACATTTGGTAGACATGCAAATCAAGCTGCTGCTATTATAGATGTAACTGCTGGAGACAAGATATATCTTCAAGGATGGAGACCTTTGTGGGGATATTATCAAACTTTCTTAGATAATGATGGGGTGGTACTATCTGGTAGTTCCGATAATCCTGTTACTGTGCCAGTAGGAGCAGTAAAGATGGCATTCACATTATACAGAAATAATAACAATAGCAATAACCAAACTCCTTTTGACCCTAACACTGCATTAGTTGTTAAGGTAACTGAGGGTATGACTGTTCCTGTTACCAGAAAATTCAATGATGAGGTTACACAAGAGATACAGGATATATCCCTTGAACATGTGAAAGCAGATTCAGAATATGTTACTAAGTCTGAAGTGGAATCAACAATTCTTCATCAGCCTTATCCTGCTGTCTTCGGATTTGAAAACCTTCTGAAAGAGATTAGAAGAGGCAAGCAGTATGCAAATGATGGTCTTACAACTGACCCACATGCAGCATATTCAAATGATATTGCTGTCTCAGCAGGAGACATGATTGCTATACAGGGATTCTATCCTAAGTTGGGATATTATGTTACATATATGAATGATGATAATGAAGAGTTAATAATTGATTCTCCAGCTTCATCAAGCTTTGGTAGTTCTGCTGACAAAACTATTGGTAAAGTATATATAGTACCAGATAATCCTGAAATCACAAAGATGGGTATTACTCTCTGGAGAGATGATAATGTAGACATTACATCTGGATATATTCAGATTTCATTTAACCCTGATTATGCTATAATAACTAAGATAACAGAGAGTACTAAGTTGCCTCTTCTCAATGAGTTCAAAGATTCCCTTAATTTCTCTAAGACTAAAGAGTATAGGGATATTACTAAAAATATTAGCACTAAGGAGTTATCAACAGTAATTGAAGATTCTACTGAAGATGGTTTTATAACTACCAGTGGTACAGTAAATACTTCATTTTCTGGATACAAGCATAAAGTATATAGTGTAGAAGATACTAAGAACTACATAGTAAATTATGCTCAATTTGGGGGCACAGGAACTTACTTGGTACACTATTATGATAAGGGTGGTCTATATCTGGGTCATGAGTTCTATATGGATGGGAATAAGACTTGGATATTTGAGGATGAGCTACTGGCTCTACCTAAAGGAACTACAACCATCAAACTTAATAGTTCAGTAGCAAGTACTAAGTTTAGTTCCTGTATCCTTACTCCTATAGATGTCAATGACTTCAAAAAAGATGTGGATGACTCTCTGAATGGAGTAGAACTTACAAAGCAGGATGTTGTTGAAGTAGGCGAAGGATTTGTGAAAAATAATGGAGAAATTGATACCAGATTTGGTAAATATTATTATTGGAAATTCAATCTTGACACTACTAAGAATTATCAGATTACAACCAAGGGTATAGGCGGAAGTGGAATATCAGTTGTAATATATTT